>Ga0209960_1000137_pt1 | contig 224915 bp, 239 predicted proteins | sample ThiBiot_500_plan_2_FD_183947 | JGI IMG/M metagenome (GOLD analysis project Ga0209960, IMG submission 183947) | Wastewater bioreactor microbial communities from Cape Town, South Africa - Thiocy_expt_500_plan (SPAdes) | ecosystem: Engineered > Bioreactor > Thiocyanate-remediating >... | reverse complement strand
CCGGTTACATTCCGAACCCGGAAGCTAAGCCTCTCAGCGCCGATGGTACTGCAGGGGGGACCCTGTGGGAGAGTAGGACACCGCCGGACTTCTTCTAAGACGAAATGGCCACCCAACGCTGGGTGGCCATTTCGCATATACGGACACAATTCCGGGGAGAGGATCGTCATGTCGAACGACGACGCGAACGAGCGTAACGTCAACGGAGGTCGCTCTGACGACCGATCCCGGCCCCGATCCTCTTCGGGCGGCGGCTCGGATCGTGGCCGTCCTGCCCGTGATTCCTCCGCCCGGCCGTTCCGTCGGGACGATGATCGGTCCGCGCGTCCTCGTCGTGACGGCGACGATCGCGCCCCCCGTCGTTCGGGCGACGACACATATCGCCCGCGTCGCGACGGCGCCGGCGCACCGCGATCGTCGGGGAGCGACGGACGTCCCCGCCATGACGGTCAGGGACGCTCGGCGAATGCCGGAGGTTTCGATCGCCCGCGTCGGGACGGGGATTCGCGTCCCTTCCGACGTGAGGGCGGTTCGGCTGATCGCCCGCGTCGCGATGGTGATGCACGGCCTTTCCGACGTGAAGGCGGCTCGGCTGATCGCCCGCGTCGCGATGGTGATGTACGTCCGTTCCGACCGCGTTCCGAGGGTGGTGATTCGCGTCCGTACCGTCCGCGTTCCGAGGGTGGTGATTCGCGTCCGTACCGTCCGCGTTCCGAGGGTGGTGATTCGCGTCCCTACCGTCCGCGTTCCGAGGGCGGTGACTCGCGTCCCTACCGTCCTCGTTCGGACGGCCAGGATTCACGTCCTTACCGTCCGCGTGGTGAGGGCGGCGATCGCCGGCCGTCCGGAGACCGTCGACCGGGCGCCGGTGCACCGCGCCGTTTCGATCGCACGGACGGCCGCGCTACACGCCCTCCCCAGGATCAGCGTGAGCGGGGCCCCGCGATCCCCGAGGAGGTCACCGCGCGTGACCTGCCGGGAGCGGCTCGCAACGAGCTCAAGACGCTCAGCAAGGACAATGCGGAGAACGTCGCTCGCCATCTCGTGATGGCATCCCGTCTGATCGATGACGACCCTGCGCTCGCGCATCAGCACGCGCTGGCTGCATCGCGCAGCGCCGGGCGTATCGCGATCGTGCGGGAGACGGTGGCGATCACGGCCTATGCCATCGGCGACTTCGCTCTCGCGCTGCGCGAACTGCGGACTCACCGTCGGATCTCCGGATCGGACGAACAGCTGCCCCTGATCGTCGACAGCGAGCGCGGGGTCGGGCGTCCCGATCGGGCCCTCGAGGAGGGACGATCCGTCGACCGCTCGACCCTCCCCACTGCCGTGCGGGCGCAGTTGGCGATCGCGATGTCCGGTGCTCGTCTGGATCTCGGCGAGCCGGAGCGGGCTCTGCAGGAGCTCGACATCCCCGAAGCCGACCCGGATCGTGCTTTCGAGTGGAGCCCCGCGCTCTTCGCGGCGCGCGCCGCGGTGCTCGAGGAGCTCGGACGCGACGATGAGGCCGCCGAATGGTTCCACCGCGCGGAGATCGCGGCGGACGCACTCGATGCGGCCGCCGGTGTCGCGGACCGCGAGGTGATCGTGGTCGAGGAGATCGATCTCATCGACGATGACGGTGGGGTGGACGTGGCATCCGGGGTCATTCCCGTACAGGATGCCGACGAGGGTGAGGACGGCACCGAGGGCGAGAAGCGATGATCTTCGGACGGAGCAAGGCGGAGCCCACACCGCTCGAGGGCGTCGATGTCATCCTCGCCGACCTGGATGGTGTGGTGTATGCCGGTCCGGGTGCGCTTCCCCACGCGGTGGACAGCCTCAACCGGGCAGCCGACGAGGGCCGCCGTCTCGGCTTCATCACGAACAACGCGTCGCGGACGGACGCCTCCGTCGCCGAACACCTGACGTCGCTGGGCCTGCGCGTCGCGCCCGAGGAGGTCGTGACGAGTCCCCAGGCGGCGATGCGCCTCTTGGTGGAGCTCGTGCCCGCGGGATCCACTCTGCTGGTCGTCGGGGGAGAGGGCCTCGTCGTCGAGGTCGAGAAGGCGGGATTCGTCGTCACGCGGAGCGCGGACGACGCGCCCGCGGCGGTCGTCCAGGGGTTCGCCCCCGAGGTCGGGTGGAAGCAGCTCGCGGAGGCGGCGTACGCCCTCGCCACTCCGATCGAAGAAGGCGGCATCCCCTGGATCGCCACGAACACCGACTGGACGATCCCGCAGGCGCGCGGGATCGCTCCGGGCAACGGCACGCTGGTCTCCGCCGTGCACACGGCCGTCGGTCGTCTGGCGACGGTGGCCGGCAAACCGGAGCGGGCGATCTTCGACGTCGCGGTCGCCCGTACGGGTGCGCGGTCGCCGCTGTTCATCGGCGACCGACTCGATACCGACGTTCAGGGTGCGCGCGCGGCGGGGATGGCCTCGGTGCACGTTCTGACCGGAATCGACCGGCCGAAGCAGCTGCTCGCCGCAGCGCCGAATCAGCGACCCGACTACATCGTCGAGGACCTGCGGCAGCTGTTCGAACCGTACCCGGCTACCATCGTGAAGGGCGAGCGGACCCGCGTCGGCGATGCCGTCGTCGAGATCGACGGCGTCGACCTGCGCGTCGTGTCCGACGGAGGACGGCAGATCGACCTCCTGCGGGCGGGTGCAGCCGCCATCTGGAACTCGGGTCGGGCGATCTTCGGATTCCGCGTCCCCGAGCAGTTGTACGCAGACCCGTTCCGCGTGCGGTGACGCCGATACGATGGCATCCATGTCGGATGACAGCCAGACCGATGCCGGCGCCGAACTGATCGATCGTCTGCGCATCATCGAGGAACAGCCGCTCGAGGCGCGCGCCGACGCCTACGCCGCGCTGCACGACGAACTCTCGCGCCGGCTCGAGGCGGGGGCCGTGGCGCCCTCCGACGGATGAGCGGGCGTCTGGATGCCGAGCTCGCCGCCCGCGGTCTCGCGCGCTCGCGCACACATGCCGCGCAGCTGATCGCGGACGGTCTCGTGACCGTGGACGGTCGCGGCGTGGTCAAGCCGTCGGTGCGCGTGGAGGACGACGCGCGCATCGAGGTGGCCGTCGCCGACCACTACGTCAGCCGCGGGGCCCACAAGCTCCTGGCCGCGCTCGACGCCTTCGGACTCGACCCGTCCGGACGCGTCGCACTCGACCTCGGTGCTTCCACGGGAGGTTTCACCCAGGTCCTGCGGGAGCGCGGCGCGAGTCCGGTGATGGCCGTCGACGTGGGGCACGGGCAGTTGTCCCCGGCCGTCGCCGACGACGCCGGGGTGGTGTCGGTGGAGGGGTATAACGTGCGGTTCATGACCGCCGAGAACCTCGCCGGCGCGACCGGGGTGACGGAGCGTCCGTCGATCGTCTCGGGCGACCTCTCCTTCATCTCGCTGCAGCACGTGCTGCCCGCCGTGGCGGACACCGCGGCGCCCGGCGCCGACATCGTCCTGCTGGTGAAGCCCCAGTTCGAAGTCGGCCGTACCGCCGTGAAGGGCGGTCTCGTGACCGATCCCGCGCTGCGCGCGGACGCCGTGCACGGTGTGCTCTGGGCGGCATGGGACGTGGGCCTGCGGACCGCGGGGATCATCGCCTCGCCGATCGTCGGCACGCATGGCAACCACGAGTACGTGGCGTGGTTCTCGGACGCCCGCGGCACCGACCCCTCAGAATGGGAGAGCACCGTGACCCGACTGACCGGAAGCCGATGACCCCCAGCGAACGCCGAATCCTGCTCGTCGTCCACGCGCGACGCGACGACACCGTGGAGGCCGCGCATCGCGTCCTGACCGCCGTGCGCGCGGCCGGCGCGGTGCCCGTCGTCTCGGCCGAGGACCGTCCCGAGCTCGCCGAACGGCTGCCCCTCGACGGGGTGGAGACGCTCGGCGTCGACGCCGGAGTGGAAGACCTCGAACTCGCGATCGTCCTCGGGGGCGACGGAACCATCCTGCGCGCCGCCGAGACGGTGCGCGGCGGCACCGCGCCGATCCTCGGCATCAACATGGGACACGTCGGCTTCCTCGCCGAGATCGAGCGCGACGACATGGACGACGCCGTGCGGCGCGTCATCGCCCGTGACTACCGCGTCGAGGAACGCCTGGCCCTCGCGGTGAAGGTCCTGGACTCCGACGACCGCGTCATCTTCGAGACCTGGGCTCTGAACGAGGCCACGGTCGAGAAGGCGAGTCGCGAGCGCATGCTCGAGGTGGTCATGGAGGTCGACGGCCGGCCGCTGTCGTCGTTCGGATGCGACGGCGTCGTCATGGCGACCCCGACCGGGTCGACCGCCTACAACTTCTCCGCCGGTGGACCCGTCATCTGGCCCACCGTCGAGGCCATCGCGGTGGTGCCTCTGTCCGCCCACGCGCTCTTCGCCCGGCCGCTCGTCGTGAGCCCGGATGCCACGGTCGCGGTGGAGGTCCTCGAACGCACCAGCGGGAGCGGCATCCTGTGGTGCGACGGACGGCGCTCGCACGAACTGCCGCCGGGGGCCCGCGTCGTCGCCCGCCGTTCGTCGCGGCCCGTGCGCCTCGCGCGCCTGCACCCCGCCGCGTTCACCGACCGTCTGGTACGGAAGTTCCGGCTGCCCGTGACGGGCTGGCGGGGCGCGCTGGGAGGCATGCCGTGATCGAGGAGATGCGGCTGCGCGACCTCGGCGTGATCGCCGACGCGACGCTGCCGATCGGACGCGGATTCACCGCCATCACCGGGGAGACCGGCGCGGGCAAGACCATGGTCGTCACCGGTCTCGGGCTGCTGCTCGGCCAGCGCGCCGATTCCGGCGCGGTGCGTTCCGGCGCGTCGCAGGCGGCGGTCGAGGGGGTGTGGGTCGTGCCGGAGGACGGCCCCGTCGCCGCGCGCGTGCGCGAAGCCGGGGGAGACGTCGAACCTCTCGGCGACGGCGCCGCGGAGCTGTACCTCGGGCGCACCGTCTCGAGCGAGGGCCGCGGTCGGGCCACCGTGGGCGGACGGACCGCGCCGGCGGGCGTGCTCGCCGACCTCGCGGACGACCTCGTCGTGGTCCACGGACAGTCCGATCAGCTGCGGTTGCGCTCGGCATCCGCTCAGCGCGAAGCGCTCGATCGCTTCGGCGGAGAACCGGTCACCGCCGCACGTACCGCGTACCGGACCGCGTGGGAGACCTGGCGCGAACTGGACGCCGAGCTGACGACGCTGACGGCGGACCGCGACGGGCGCGCCCGCGAGGCCGAGGAACTGCGCGCGGCGATCGCCGAGATCGAAGCGGCCGCACCGATCGCGGGCGAGGAGGAGGATCTCGCGCGTCGCGCGGAACGACTCGCGAACGCGGAGGAGCTGCGCATCGCCGCGGTGAGTGCCCACGCGGTGCTCTCCGGCGGTGACGACGGCCCCGACGTGGTGACGCTGCTCGCCGAAGCGCGGCGGGCGCTGGAACGCGTGTCCGCCAGCGATGCGGCCCTCGCGGCGATCGGTGAGCAGGTCGCCGATCTGGGGTACCGCGCCGCGGATGCCGCCGTCGCTCTGTCCGGCTATCTCGCCGATCTCGACGAGTCCGGGCCGCACGAACTCGCCGCGGTCGACGAGCGGCGCGGCGTCCTGGCGGCGCTCGCCCGCGTCCACGGCACGGTGGATGCCGCGATCGCGCTGTTGGAGACGGGATCCGCCCGACTGCTCGAACTTGACGACGACGGCGATCGCATCGAGCGCCTGGTTGCGCGGCGCGATGCGGCCGCCGCAGACCTCGACGCCGCGGCCGAGGCGCTCACCGCGGCGCGATCGGAGGCCGCGGCACGGCTCGGCGCCGCCGTCACCGAGGAGCTGCACGCCCTCGCGCTGCCCGACGCGAAGCTGACCGTCGAGGTCGCGCCGTCGTCCACGCCAGGAGCGCACGGTCGCGACGACGTGGCGATCCTGCTGGCCCCGCACCCCGGCGCCGACCCGCGCCCCGTCTCCCGGGGCGCGTCCGGCGGCGAGCTGAGCCGGGTGATGCTCGCGATCGAGGTGGTCATCGCGGGGGTCGACCCGGTGCCCACGTTCGTGTTCGACGAAGTGGATGCCGGGATCGGCGGCGCCGCCGCGATCGAAGTGGGACGACGACTCGCCCGACTCGCGGAGTCGTCGCAGGTCATCGCGGTGACGCACCTCGCGCAGGTCGCGGCTTTCGCCGGCAACCATCTCACCGTCGTCAAGGGCAACGACGGCGCGGTCACGGCATCCAGCGTCCGTCGTCTGGAGGGCGCCGAACGCGAGGCCGAGATGGCCCGCCTGCTCTCGGGTCTCAGCGACTCGGACGCCGCGCTCACCCACGCGCGCGAGCTCCTGCAGACCGGCCGCGCCGCCGATTGACCCCGAGCCCGCGACACGGGATCGTCACGTCGGGGTGACACGCGTGTCGGTGGTCGATGCCAGACTTCCCTCAACGCGCGGAGCGCTCCGCGCGGCCACCCTCCGAGACGACTGATAGGATCGAAGCCCGTGATGCAGACTTCGGACGCGGGACATTCAGACGACAACACCACGGCATCGACCTTCACGACGAAGCACATCTTCGTCACCGGAGGAGTGGTCTCGTCACTCGGCAAGGGCCTGACGGCGGCAAGCCTCGGCAACCTTCTCACGGCGCGCGGACTCCGCGTCGTCATGCAGAAGCTCGACCCCTACCTCAACGTGGATCCGGGCACGATGAACCCGTTCCAGCACGGTGAGGTGTTCGTCACCGACGACGGGGCTGAGACCGACCTCGACATCGGTCACTACGAGCGCTTCCTCGACATCGAACTGAGCCAGGCGGCCAACGTCACCACCGGCCAGATCTACTCGCAGGTCATCGCCCGAGAGCGTCGCGGCGAGTACCTCGGCGACACCGTGCAGGTCATTCCGCACATCACCGACGAGATCAAGCGCCGTATGCGGCTGCAGTCGACCGAGTCGCCGCAGCCCGACGTGATCATCACCGAGATCGGCGGCACGGTCGGCGACATCGAGTCGCAGCCGTTCATCGAGTCGGCGCGACAGATCCGCCACGAGCTGGGGCGCAAGAACGTGTTCTTCGTGCACGTTTCGCTGGTGCCGTTCATGGGAGCCTCGGGCGAGCAGAAGACCAAGCCCACGCAGCACTCCGTCGCGGCACTGCGATCGATCGGCATCCAGCCCGACGCGCTCGTGCTGCGCAGCGACCGGCCCGTCACCGAGTCGAACAAGCGCAAGATCGCCCTCATGTGCGACGTCGACGAAGACGCGGTCGTGAACGCCGTCGACGTGCCGAGCATCTACGACATCCCGACGATGCTGCACGATCAGGGCCTCGACGCGTACATCGTCGACGCTCTCGACATCGACAAGGCGGCCGACGTCGACTGGTCGCGCTGGCAGCGTGTGCTGCAGGCGGTGCACAACCCCAAGCACGAGGTCACGATCGGTCTGGTCGGCAAGTACATCGACCTCCCCGACGCCTACCTGTCGGTGACCGAGGCCATCAAGGCCGGCGGCTTCGCGCAGGAGACCCACGTGAAGATCACGTGGATTCCCTCCGACCTGTGCGAGACGCCCGAGGGTGCGGCGAAGGCCCTCTCGGCGGTCGACGGGATCATCGTGCCCGGCGGCTTCGGCATCCGCGGGATCGAGGGGAAGCTCGGCGCGCTGCGGTTCGCGCGCGAGCAGGGGATCCCGACCCTCGGCATCTGCCTGGGACTGCAGTGCATGGTCATCGAGTACGCGCGCACCGTCGCCGGTCTCGAGGGAGCCTCGTCGAGCGAGTTCGACCCCGACACCGTGCACCCCGTCGTCGCGACGATGGCGGAGCAGGTCGACATCCTCCAGAGCGGCGACCTGGGCGGCACGATGCGCCTCGGCCTCTACCCCGCGGCACTCGCCGAAGGATCGCTCGCGGCCGAGGTGTACGGGGCCCCGCAGATCTCCGAGCGCCACCGCCACCGGTACGAGGTCAACAACTCCTACCGCCAGCAGCTCAGCGACGCGGGCCTGGTGTTCTCGGGCCTGAACCCCGACCTCGACCTGGTCGAGTTCGTCGAGCTGCCGCGCGACGTGCACCCGTACTACATCGCCACGCAGGCGCACCCCGAGCTGCGCTCGCGTCCCACCCAGCCGCACCCGCTGTTCCGCGGCCTCGTCGGCGCGGCGCTCGAGCGCCACCGTTCGAGCGAGCTGTTCGACGTCGAGGAGGACTGACATGGAGTCGCTGCGCGACGAGCCCGTCGACCTGGAGGTCGTCGCCAGCGACCTCGTGTTCCAGGGCGCGGTGTGGGATCTCCGATCCGACACGGTCAAGTACGGCGACACGGAGATGACCCGCCAGTACGTCGAGCACCCCGGTGCTGCTGCCGTGGTCGCGCTGGACGACGACGGTCGCGTGGTGCTCATCCAGCAGTACCGGCAACCGATCAAGGAGCGCGACTGGGAGATCCCGGCCGGACTCCTCGACGTGGCGGGAGAGCCGCCCCTCGAGACCGCGAAGCGCGAGCTGACCGAAGAGGTCGATCTGGCCGCGGAGCGCTGGCAGCACCTCGTGTCGGTGCACACGACGCCCGGCGGCAACGACGAGGTCGTGCACCTCTTCCTCGCCCGCGGGCTGTCCGACGTGGTCACCGACTACGAGCGCGAGCACGAGGAGTCCGACATGCGCGTCGAGCGCGTCCCGCTGGCCGACGTGATCGACGGGGTGCTCGAGGGGCGTCTGCGCAACGGCATCCTGGCCACCGGAGTGCTCGCCGCCGCCGAGGTGCTGCGCCGCGAGGCCGCGTCGGCCTGACGTGGAGCTCGAGCGGGCGGTCGAGACGTACCTCCGACACGTCGCGCTCGAGCGGGGCCTGTCGGACCACACCGTCGCCGCGTACCGCCGCGACCTGGCGGTCTACACGACATGGCTGGTGGCGCGGGGCGTCGTTGACACGGCTGCCGTGACCCCGGCGATGGTCGCCGAGTTCGCGGCCGAACGGGCGTCGACGGAACCGCCTCCCGCGGCCTCGTCCCTGGCCCGGCTGCAGTCATCGGTGCGGGGTCTGCATCGCTTCCTCGTGCGTGAGGGACGTGCGGAAGACGATCCGAGCGGAAGGCTCCGCCCTCCGAAGGCCCCGCGTCGGCTGCCCAAGGCGCTGTCGATCGCGCAGGTCGAGCAGTTGCTGGATGCCGCGGGCCCCGCGCCGGGGTCGGCGGACGCGACCGCGGCGGATCCGTCGGCCGTCCGCGACCGTGCTCTGCTCGAGCTGTTGTACGCGACGGGCGCGCGCGTGTCGGAGATCGTGCAGCTCGACGTGGACGACACCGCGCACGGCGACGTGCTGCGCGTGCGCGGCAAGGGCGCGAAGGAGCGGATCGTCCCGGTCGGCTCCTACGCCCGCGCCGCCGTGGAGGCGTACCTCACGCGCGTCCGCCCCGCGTGGGCGGCGAAGGGACGGGCCACTCCGCGGCTGTTCCTCGGGGTCCGCGGGGCGCCGCTGTCGCGACAGAGTGCGTGGCTCATCATCCAGGCCGCCGCCGAGCGGGCGGGGCTCACGGCGCACGTCTCGCCCCACACCCTCCGTCACTCGTTCGCGACGCATCTGCTGCAGGGCGGCGCCGACGTGCGCGTGGTGCAGGAACTCCTCGGGCACGCCTCCGTCGCCACGACGCAGATCTACACGCACGTCTCGGTCGACGCCCTCCGCGACGTCTACGCGACGGCCCACCCGCGGGCGCGGTGAGCATCGGCGGCCCGGAACGGCGGTGCTCACCGCGTGGTCTCCCAGCGGGCGCCGGGCTGACGAGTAGACTCGACCGCGTTATGACGAAGGCGGGAGACTCGGTGTCGGCGAGCACGAAGGGGACGGCGAAGAGCACGGACGAGGTCATCATCGGACCCACCGGACGGCCGTACCGCGGATTCCCGACCCCGGCGAAGCTCGACAGCCACGGCCCGGCCCGCATCATCGCCCTCTGCAACCAGAAGGGCGGCGTCGGCAAGACGACGACGACCATCAACCTCGCCGCCTCGCTCGCGGGCTACGGCCGTCGCGTTCTCGCTGTCGACTTCGACCCGCAGGGTGCACTGTCGGCGGGGCTCGGCATCCAGACGCACGACGTCCCGACGATCTACGACCTGCTGCTCGACACCAAGCGCGACCCGCGCGAGGCGATCGTGCACACGCGCGTCGAGGGCCTCGACCTGATCCCGGCGAACATCGACCTGTCGGCCGCCGAGGTGCACCTGGTCAACGAGGTCGCTCGCGAGACGATCCTCGCCCGGGTGCTCCGCAAGGTCGCCGCCGACTACGACGTCGTGCTCGTCGACTGCCAGCCCTCGCTCGGCCTCCTCACCGTCAACGCGCTCACCGCCGCCCACGGCGTGCTGATCCCGCTGGAGTGCGAGTTCTTCGCGCTGCGCGGCGTCGCTCTCCTCATCGAGACGATCGACAAGGTGCGCGACCGGCTCAACCCCGCCATCGAACTCGACGGCGTCCTGGCCACGATGTACGACCCGCGCACCCTGCACTCCCGTGAGGTGCTGGAGCGCGTGGTCGAGGCGTTCGGCGACGACGTCCTCGAAACGGTCATCGGGCGCACGGTGAAGTTCCCGGATGCCTCGGTCTCGGGCATGCCGATCACGGAGTTCGCGCCCGAGCACGCCGCCGCGCAGGCCTACATGCGGTTGGCGCGGGAGCTGGTCGCCCGTGGCGCCGTCGCCTGACGACAGCTCGCCCGCCACGACGCCCGAGGGCGTCGACCCCGTCGGTTTCCGCGTTTCGCTGCCGGTGTTCGACGGGCCGTTCGACCTCCTGCTGAACCTGATCTCGGCGCACGAGCTCGACATCACCGAGGTCGCGCTCAGCCGGGTCACCGACGAGTTCATCGCCTACCTGCGCGCGATGGGACCGGAGGGCGACCTCGACGAGGCATCCGAGTTCCTCGTCGTGGCGGCGACGCTGCTCGACATGAAGATCGCCGGGCTCCTCCCGCAGGGGGAGCTCGTGGATGCCGAATCGGTGGCGCTCCTCGAAGCCCGCGACCTGCTCTTCGCGCGCCTGCTGCAGTACCGGGCGTTCAAGGAGGTGTCGGCCTGGTTCGCGCGCTCGCTGCAGCGCGAGGACCGGCGTCACACGCGGAACGTGCGGTTGGACGAGAAGTACCGCAGCGCCGTCCCCGAGCTCGTGTGGACGCTCAGCGTCGAGGACTTCGCGGCGCTCGCCGTGGTCGCCCTCGCGCCGAAGCAGCCGCCGACCGTCGGCCTCGACCACCTGCACGCGCCGTTGGTGAGCATCCGCGAGCAGGCCGCGATCGTCGTGACGCTGCTGCGCGGATCGGGCACGTTGAACTTCCGCGACCTCGTCGCCGGGGTGACGCAGACGGGGGTCGTCGTGGCGCGTTTCCTCGCGATCCTCGAGCTGTACCGCCACGCCGCGCTGTCGTTCGAGCAGCTCGAACCGCTGGGGGAGCTGACCCTGCGCTGGACCGCCGAGAGGTGGTCGGAAGAGAACCTCGCCGCCCTGGGAGCCGACTATGACCGATGACTCCACCGCGCCGCCCGCGCGTCCGAACGACACGGCATCCGTCGCCCGCCGGCTGGAGGCGATCCTGCTGATCCTCGACGAGCCGCAGAGCCTCGTCTCGCTCGCCGCGGCCGTGGGCGCGCCGGTCCCGGCCGTGCGCCAGGCGATCGAGGGGCTCGTCGCCGACTACGACGGCGAGGCCGGTGGCCCCCGCCGCGGCTTCGAGCTGCGCGAGGTCGGGGGCGGGTGGCGGCTGTACGTCCGCGAGGAGTACGACGACGTGGTGGGGGAGTTCGTGAACACGCAGGCTCCGTCACGCCTCTCGCAGGCCGCGCTCGAGACCCTGGCCGTCATCGCGTACAAGCAGCCCGTGACGCGGGGGCAGGTGGCATCCATCCGCGCCGTCAACGTGGACTCGGTCGTCCGGACCCTGCTGGCCCGCGGACTCATCACCGAGGTGTTCACCGACCCCGACACGGGGGCGATCCACTACGGGACCACCGACCAGCTGCTGGTCAACCTGGGCATCAACTCGCTCGACGAGCTGCCCCACATCTCGCCGTTGCTCGACGACGGCGCGGACGGATTCGATGGAGAGGTGCTCAGATGAGCGAAGAGGGCGTACGACTGCAGAAGGTGCTCGCGAACGCCGGGGTGGCGTCGCGCCGGGTCGCGGAGGAGATGATCGTCGCCGGTCGCGTGCGGGTGAACGGCGCGGTCGTCACCGAGCTCGGTTCCCGCATCGACCCGGAGACCGACCTCGTCGACGTCGACGGCACCGCCATCCAGCTGGACGCGTCCAAGCGCTACGTGATCCTGAACAAGCCCACGGGGGTCGTCAGCTCGATGAGCGATGACCGCGGGCGGCCCGACCTGCGCCAGTTCACGAAGGACTGGGAGGAGCGTCTGTTCAACGTCGGACGTCTGGATGCCGACACCTCGGGGCTCCTCGTCCTCACCAACGACGGGGCGCTGGCCCACGTGCTCGCCCACCCCTCGTTCGGCGTCACGAAGGTGTACATCGCGAAGGTCGAGGGGCAGGTGCTGCCGCAGACGATCCAGCGACTGATCAAGGGCGTCGAGCTCGAGGACGGGCGGATCGCGGCCGACAAGGCGCGGCTGCTGGACTCCTCGCGGGGCGAGAGTCTGGTGGAGCTGACGCTGCACTCGGGGAAGAACCGGATCGTGCGACGCATGATGGCCGAGGTCGGTCACCCCGTGGTCGAACTGGTCCGGCGCCAATTCGGTCCGCTTCACCTGGGAACTCTCCCGGTGGGGAAGGCCCGCGAGTTGACTACAGTAGAACGTGGCGCACTGCTCACGCTGTCTCGTCGAGACGGCGACACTCCGGCCGCTCCGGCCGAGTGACCCCGGTGCGCCGCGCGGTGCGAACACCACCGCCAGGGCAGCAGGAGACCCGATGATCGAACCGAACGGAACGTCCGCGCGCGCGGAGGCGCCGTTGGCGACCCGTACGAGCGGCACGGTCCGCGTCGTCGGATCGGGCCTCCTCGGGGCGAGTGTCGGGCACGCGCTCACCGCCCTCGGCGTCGATGTCGTCCTCGCCGACACCTCTCCGTCGCAGCTGCGTCTCGCGATCGACTACGGCGCCGGGCGCGCCGAGCGGGAGGACGACCGTCCGTCGCTCATCGTCGTCGCCGTGCCGCCGGACGTCGTCGCCGACGTCGTGCAGCGTGAACTCGCCGCCTACCCCGATGCCGTCGTCACCGACGTCGCGAGCATCAAACTCGAGCCGCTGCGGACGCTCCGCGCGCGCGGCGTCGACCTCACGCACTACATCGGGTCGCACCCGATGGCCGGACGCGAACGCGGCGGAGCGATCTCCGCCCGCGCCGACATCTTCGTCGGCCGCCCGTGGGTGGTGTGCCGCGACGGTGAGACCTCCGCGCACGACCTGTCGCTGGTGGAGGGGCTCGCCCTCGACCTCGGCGCGACTCTCGTCGAGATGTCGCCGGAAGAGCACGACGAATCCGTCGCACTGATGTCGCACGTGCCGCAGCTCGTCGCGAGCCTGCTGGCCGGCCGCTTCGTGTCCGCGCCGGACGGCTCCCTGCGCCTCGCGGGGCAGGGCGTGCGCGACACCACCCGCATCGCGGCGTCCGCCCCCGAGCTGTGGGTGCAGATCCTCGGCGCCAACGCGGCCCCCGTCGTCGAGGTGCTCGATCAGCTCGCCGCCGATCTCGGCGACGTCGCCGCGGCGCTGCGCGACCCCGACGCTCCGGGCGCCCGCCGCACGGTGGCGGACACGATCCGGCGCGGCAACGAGGGCGTCGAGCGTCTGCCGGGCAAGCACGGTCAGAACCGTCGATTCGACAGCTTCGTCGTCATGGTCGACGACACCGCCGGTCAGCTCGGCCGCCTCTTCGGTGAGCTGGGCGAACTCGACGTCAACGTCGAAGACCTGCGTCTCGAGCACTCGCCGGGGGCACCCTTCGGTCTGGCCGAGATCAGCGTCGTCCCCGACGCCGTCCACCGAGCCGTCGTCGGGCTCCAGCAGCGCGGATGGCGGATTGCGAGCACCACCCATGACTGAGCCCACCATCTTCCGGCCCGGCGTCGTCGCCCCCGCCGAGGGATCGGCATCCGGAGTACCCGTCGTCGTGGCGATCGACGGCCCCGCCGGCAGCGGCAAGTCCAGCGTCTCGAAGGCCGCGGCCGCGCGTCTCTGCTTCGGCTTCCTCGACACCGGGGCCGCCTACCGCGCCCTCGCCTGGCACGCGCTGCAGCACGGCAGCGACACGTCGGATGCCACGGCGGTGCTGGAGGTCTTCGGCGACTTCGACTACGCCATCTCGCTCGACCCGGCCGACCGCTGGGTCCGCGTGGGCGGCACCGACGTGACCACCGCGATCCGCGAGCCGGGCGTGACGGACGCCGTGAGCGGCGTGGCGCGCGTCCCCGCCGTGCGACAGGCGGTGAACGACCTGTTCCGCCGGCTCGTGGCATCCTCGGGCCTCCGCGGGGTCGTGGTCGAAGGCCGCGACATCACCACGGTCGTGTACCCCGACGCACCTGTGCGCATCCTCCTGACGGCCGCGCCCGAGGTGCGCGCCGCCCGCCGCAGCGCCGAGCTCACCTCGCAGGACGCCGCGGCCGTGGCCGCCGCCCTGCACAAGCGCGACGCCGCGGATTCCTCGGTCGTCGACTTCCTCACCGCCGCCCCCGGCGTGCAGGTCGTCGACTCGACCCACCTCGATTTCGAACAGACCGTCGACGCCGTGTTGGACGTCGTCGACTCCACGATGGGAGCCCGCGATGGGCGTTGACGACGAGTACGAAGGCGGGCCCGACCAGCTCGCCGAGAAGATGGCCGAGCTGGACGAGGTCCTGGCCGAACAGCGCGCGCAGGCGCTGCGCGCGGGCTTGGAGGACTTCGACCTCGACGAGGACGACGCGGCGCTGCTCGCGGGTCTCGCCGGGGGAGAGGACGGGATCGAGTTCCTGCCGGCGCTGCCGGTCGTGGCGATCGTGGGTCGCCCGAACGTCGGCAAGTCGGCGCTGGTGAACCGCATCCTCGGCCGCCGCGAGGCCGTCGTCGAGGACACCCCGGGCGTCACCCGCGACCGTGTGACCTACAAGGCCGAGTGGCTCGACCGCCGGTTCTCGCTGGTGGACACGGGCGGCTGGGAGCCGGACGCGCGCGGAATCGACCGCTCGGTGGCCGCGCAGGCCGAGGTCGCGATCGACCTCGCCGACGTCGTCCTGTTCGTGGTGGATGCCACGGTGGGCGCGACCGCGACCGACGAGCACGTCGTGCGGCTGCTGCGCAAGACCAAGAAGCCCGTGTTCCTCGTGGCGAACAAGGTCGACGACGCCCGCCAGGAGCCCGAGGCCGCGGCCCTGTGGAACCTCGGTCTCGGTGAGCCGCACCCCGTCTCGGCCATCCACGGCCGCGGTGTCGCCGACCTCCTCGACGAGCTCATGAAGGTGCTGCCCGAGATCTCGGCCGTCGCCAAGTACGAGATCGGCGGCCCGCGCCGCGTCGCGATCCTCGGCCGCCCGAACGTGGGCAAGTCGTCGCTGCTGAACAAGGCCGCCGGCGAGGAGCGCGTCGTCGTGAACGAGCTCGCGGGCACCACCCGCGACCCCGTGGACGAGGTCGTCGAGCTCGGCGGCAAGCTCTGGACGCTCGTCGACACCGCCGGCATCCGTCGCCGCGTGCACCTGCAGCAGGGCGCCGACTTCTACGCGTCGCTGCGCACCTCGACCGCCCTGGAGAAGTCCGAGGTGGCCGTCGTCGTGCTCGACGTGTCGCAGTCGATCAGCGTGCAGGACCTCAACATCATCGACCTCGTGCTCGAGTCGGGGCGCGCGCTCGTGCTGGCGTTCAACAAGTGGGACCGCCTGAACGACGACGACATGGAGAACGCCGACCGTCGCCGCTACCTCGAGCGCGAGATCGAGCAGGACCTCGCGCACGTGACGTGGGCGCCGCGCGTGAACATCTCCGCGCGCACCGGTCGTCACCTCGACAAGCTCGTGCCGGCGCTCGAGACGGCGCTGGAGTCGTGGGACCAGCGCATCCCGACGGGCAAGTTCAACGCCTTCCTCGCCGAACTCGTCGCCGAGCACCCGCACCCCCTGCGCGGTGGCAAACAGCCGCGCATCCTGTTCGGGACGCAGGCGTCGACGCGTCCGCCGACCTTCGTGCTCTTCACCACCGGGTTCCTCGACCCGGGCTACCGCCGGTTCATCCAGCGGCGCCTGCGCGAGATCTACGGTTTCGAGGGCACCCCGATCGTGCTGAACATGCGCATCCGCGAGAAGCGCCAGCGCTGAGTCGACACGCGAACGCCCCGGTTTCGGCCGGGGCGTTCGTGTTGTCGGGGGCACGCGGCATCCGAGGCGGGTCGGTGGTGTTGTGCGGTGGTGCCGTCGTGCGGGTGTGCGGGCGTGCCGTCGTGCCGTGGTGCGGGTGTGCCGTCGTGCGGACTTCGGGGAGGACACGCCGGTTCCGGGGTGTCGTCGGTCGGCGTGTCGGCGGAAGACTCCGCGTGCCGGTACCGGGTGCCGGGCGCGTCATGTTCCGCTGCGGGGTGCGCCGGGCCGATAGAGTCCGGTGCGGCGGGCAACGGGTGCCCGCGGGAATGGGGGATCGTCGTGTCCAGTTCGCAGACCGCTCCGGCGTTGGATCAGCCGTACTACGGGGCTCCGCTGGGTGCCGCCGTGCAGCGCTTCTTCAAGAAGTACGCCACCTTCACGGGCCGCGCCAGCCGCAGCGAGTTCTGGTGGTGGTTCCTGGTGATGGCGATCGTCGGAGCGGTGTTCTCGATCCTCGCGCTCGCGACCAGCGGTCCGACCGTCAACGAGTTCGGCGAGCCGGTGGGGCCGTCGGGCCTTGGCCTCGTCTTCTTCGTGATCTACGGCCTCTGGTCACTCGCGACCCTCGTGCCGTACCTGGCGCTCGTGGTGCGCCGTCTGCACGACTCCAACCGCAGCGGCTTCTGGATCTTCATCGCCTTCGTTCCGTTCGTGGGCGGGATCATCCTGCTGGTGTTCCTGATCCTGGACTCGAACCCGCAGGGCGCGCGCTTCGACTGAGCGCGCGCTCTCCTGCGCGGGTGAGGTCGCGAGACTGCATCCGCCTGACATCTCCACCGCACGCTGCGGGGGGTTCGTCGGGCGGATGCAGTCTCGTGTTTTCGGCGGGGGTTACGGCGGGCGCCGTGGGCGCGGTGGGCGGCGCCGTGTGACGCGCGGAGCGTCCCGCGGGGCGTGGCTGTGCCAGGGTGGAGGGGATGACGATCCAACCTCCCGCCCCCGGTGAGCCGCGGCGTCCGCACGGACCCCGCGATCCCGGCGACGCCTGGGTCCAAGCGCCCACCGGTGAGCGGTACTGGGGACGTTTCGGCGCGGCGGGCCTGCTCGCCGTGGATGCCGAACGCGGCGTCCTGCTGCAGCACCGGGTCTCGTGGAGCCACTTCGGCGACACGTGGGCGCTGCCGGGTGGGGCGCGGCACCAGGGCGAATCCGCGCGTGACGGCGCGCTGCGCGAGTCGGCGGAGGAGGCAGGGGTTCCGGTGGATGCCGTGCAGCCCCGGTTCGAGAGCGTCCTCGACCTCGACATCTGGACGTACACCACGCTCGTCGCCGATGTGGCGGTGCCGTTCGAACCGGTGATCAGCGACCCCGAGAGCGTGGCGTTGGAGTGGGTGCCGATCGACGAGGTGGCATCCCGCCCCCTGCACCCCGGGTTCGCTTCCGCGTGGCCGATGCTGCGCGACGCGCTGTCGGTGCGTCCCGCCGTGATCGTCGACGTGGCGAACGTCGTGGGGTCGGTGCCCGACGGATGGTGGAAGGACCGCGCCGGATCCGCCGAGCGGCTATTGACGCAGCTCTCGCGGCTCGCGATCGACGGGGTGGATGCCGAGCACCTCGGTCTCGCGGCCACGCGCTGGTTCCCGTTCGTGTCGGCGGTGCTCGAAGGTGACGCGCGCGCGGCGGACGTGGACGCGGACCAGGTCGGCGTGTTCCGGGCTGCGGGGTCGGGCGATGACGAGATCGTCGCCGTCGCGCGGAAGCTCGTGGGGTCGTGGAACCCCGTGATCGTCGTGACCAGCGACCGCGGGCTCGCGGCGCGCGTCGCGGAGCTCGGGGCGTCGGTGCGCGGGGTGCGGTGGTTGCGGGAGCAGTTGGGCTGAGGCCGGCGGCTGCGGCGTTGGCTCAGCGATTCGCGCCGGGTGAGTCGCCGGCGGGGGATCGTGGCTGAGGTTGTGCGGATCGCTGAGGGTGCGCCGCGTCAGTCGAGGTCGCGCCCGCGGAGCTTCTCGATCTCGCGGCGGTCGCGCTTCGTGGGGCGTCCGGCGCCGCGGTCGCGGACGGGCACGAAGGGGGTGCTCTCGCGCGGCGGCGGCGGGGGAGTGCGGTCGTCGGCCGCCTCGGCGACGAGGGCGGCACCGACACGCTTCGCGATGGTCTTCTTCACGACCAGGATGCGGTCGAAACCCTGGATCCGCACGCGCAACTCATCGCCCGGGCGGACCGGCTGGGCGGCCTTCGCGCGCTCGCCGTTGACGCGCACATGACCCGCGCGGCACGCCGTGGTCGCGGCCGACCGGGTCTTGTAGACGCGGATGGCCCACAGCCACGCGTCGACGCGTGCGGTGGGCGTGGCATCCGTCATCGAGGCTCCTTCGGGAAACCTCCATCGTAGGTCGGGGGATCAGTCGCGGAGCGTGAGGGACACGAGCGCGCGGTCGGGCTTGGGTCGGCCGACCACAGTGAATCCGGCCTCTTCGAAGATCGACACCGTGCCGAGGTAGAGGTCGTTCACCGGCATCTTCGCCACGGTCGGGTCGCGCGGGTACCCCTCGACGACGCGGGCCCCGCCGTCGCGGGCGGCGTCGACGGCGGCATCCAGCAGGTCGCGCATCAGTCCGCCACCACGGTACGCCTTGCGGACGACGAAGCACGTGACCGCCCAGACATCGTGGTCGTCGAGCGGTTCGATCGTGGAACCGGTGACATTGCGGGTGCGGGCGAGTCGAGGCTGAGCCGTCCGCGGGCCGACCCGCACCCACCCGGCCGGCTCGCCGTCGACGTACGCGATGAGTCCGGGTGGCAGATCGCCCTCGAGTTCGGCTCGGAACAACCCCGTGCGTTCCGCGACCGAGGTCTCTTTCCACGGGCCGTTCGGCAGCATCCACCACTGGCACTGGCACTCGGGTCCGTCGCCGCTGTCGAGGGCGGTCTCGGCGTCGTCGAAGCGGTCACCGGTCGCGGGGAGGATCTCGATCGCCATGCCGCGACCGTAGCGAGGGGCTCCGACACGGGCAAGGGATGCCGCGGGGGTTGCGGTTCTGCGTGCGCACACGCCCGGGGCGCCGCCGGTTCGCGGGACGTGCGCGGAGCGGGTAAGATAATCGAGTTGGCCGCTCGCGGGCGACGGGATGTGGCGCAGCTTGGTAGCGCACTTGACTGGGGGTCAAGGGGTCGCAGGTTCAAATCCTGTCATCCCGACAGTCGAGGCCCGGATTCCCGCAGAAATGCGGGGGCCCGGGCCTCTTGTCGTTGGTGCGGGGAGTGGTTCGTCTCACATGCGTCTCACATCGCAACGGTGGCAGCTCACCCGTCGGGGGCGGTGGGCGCTGCCGCGGCCTGTAGTCGGCGGAGCTTGTACTGGTGTGACGGCCACGCGTCGAGGCGGTCGCGGAGCCACGCGAACAGCACGTCCTCGTCGACGACGCGCACCTTCTGACCTTGTCGAAGGTCCCACGTCATCGGCATGCCGGAGTGCCGCCACCGCTTGATCGTGCGGACCGACCGGCGCACCGCGTGAGCTGCCTCCCGATAGGTCATTGTCGCCATCGGTCAACCGCCGATGAGGATGGAGACGCGGTTGAGCGGAAGGCCGGTGAGCTCGGCGATGCGCTCGAGCGGAACGCCATATCGCGCGGCGAGGGTGACGTAGTAGATCTCGGTCGCGAGGGTCGGATTCGGGTCGGCGTTGAGGATGCGGAGGTAGTTCTCGGCGATGTAGATGCGTTGCTGGGTTTGCATGGTCCTGACCTCCTTTCGGGTCGTGCCGATCATCGTGCCCGCCCAGACAAAGGTTCGGCAAACGAGCCTGTGGATAAGTCTGTGGAGGGTGTGCTCGAATCGCCGGTTTGCGTGTGAATGATTGCTGTGGACAACTCTCGGTTCGTGCGAATATTCGAAACCACAACCGCGTAATTCCGCGGCGAATCTGTCCACAGAGAGACTGAGTGAAACCTGGTTGAAGCGTTGGTTGAAGGTTCGCCGCCTGTGAGCAAAGTTGTGCACATCTCGGGGGATAAGTTCGACGAAGTCTTCGACGGCGAGCGCACGCTGTGCCGAGCTCTCAGGTGCCACGAGACTCCGGTTCGGTCGGTTCGGCCGCCGTTTCGCTGTCGAGCGCTCGGATCGTCTCGCAGGGCCACACGAGCCATGCGGCGAGGTAGTCCGGCTCGTTCGCGCGGGCGTAGCAGTAGCCGCAGATGTCGACGGGGGTCGTCGGGCACTCCGTGCCGTCGGGGTGCCCGCTGCAATCACCCTCGGCGCAGTCGTAGGTGTAGGCGTCGGCGGATTCCGCCTCGTGCAGGTTGCGTACGTCCTGAGCGGTCATCGGTTCTCTCCTTCGTTGCTACGGTTCTGGTGCTCGGGCTCCTGCACACTCGAACCGGGCACTTGGCCGCAGGCGATGCACTGGCCGGTCCGGCATCCGAAGTCCTCCCGGTCGCTCTCCTTGGTCGCGGGGACGTGTCCGCGCTTGGTGTCTTCGCATCCCACCCACTGCATGTGCAACGCGGGCGTTCTCCGATGCTTGTCGTACGCCTCGGGCTTGATGCCCATCATGTCTAGCTCTCGGTCGCGCCAATCGGCCCAGCGATGATGTGCGAACTCGTGCTCGATTTCGCGGTATTCGTACCCGCCCTCGATGGCGCACATCGTGATGCCCTGGCGTTTCAGCGACTCGGGGGTCTCCCCACAGTTCAGGCACTCAGCCACGGTCTGCGCTCCCGTCCTCGTGGTCCCGCGCATCCATCGCGGCGCGCAGTTGTTCGTTGATCCCGCCGGGCCGGTTTGCGATCCGCAGGAGGTCGTCGTCGGTTATCGGTGCAAGGTTCATGTGCTCGGGCTCCTGCACACTCGGACGGTGCACCTGGCAGGGCCAATGCGTGAGGCAAGTGCACATCGGGTCCCGAGTGGTCGTCACGACGCCCGCCCGTTCGGCAACGCGGACGATCTTGCCCTCCAACTCCGAGAGAGCGCGGCCCTGGTGACCGTCGATGTGCTCGTACGCGCCGAGGGCAGTGATCGCCACGTCCAGGAGTTCGTCCAGAACCTTCTCGAAGGTGTTCGTCACACCCTTGCGCGGATTCGCGCCGAGCGCGCCGATGGTCGCAGTGACGACTTCTCCGGACTCTTCGGTGAGCTTGATCAGACGGTGCAGCGTGAGCGCTTCGGGGTCGCGGTCGGCGTTCCCCGCGTCGATCCACTGACTGAGGCCGACGAGTGCAGCCTGGCTGAGTTCGGTCACTTCGTGCTCCTGTTCGTGTGCTCGGGCTCCTGCACGCCGACGTGCACCACGGCGCACGTCGGCGTGTGGGTAGGGTCCGGAGCGTCACATGTCGGGCAGTGCGTGTCGTACCAATCCGGTTTGTAGGTCATCGTTCGTCCCCGTTCGTGTGGTCGGTGCGCGTGGTGTTCGCGGCGGTCATCCGAGCACCGCCAGGAGGAACTCGGCTACGGCGTGGCCGAGGTCGCGCGCGGCGGGCGGGGTTACGGCGTTCCCGGCCTGCTTGACCTTGTCGCGTTTCGAGCCGACGAGGTGGTAGTCCGCGGCGAAGCCCATACCGAGCTGGATCTCGTGGGGTTCGAGCATGCGGAAGCCGGCGTCGTCGACGTCGAGGCTGATCGGCGCGCTCGGTTCGATGAGCGACTGGTGGCCCGCGGTCGTGAGCGCGCGCAGCGGCTCGTCAACAGGCGTCGACATCTGGCCGCTGTCGCCGCGCGCGGTGTTGTTCCGCATGATGAGCGCCTGCGTCGTTGCGGTGGTCGCCGTCGGCAGGGGCTCGGTCACGGAGCGCGCGCGGTTCTCGTGCGTGTTCGTCAGCACGAGCGCGTGGTGGTTGCCCTCGGCGCTCACCGTGTCGATCGGGTGCGACGTCGGCTTCGCGACGCCGTGGTTCCGGAGCGGCACGACGAGGCCCGCGCGGTCTGCGGTCGTGACGGTGCCCATCGGGTCGGTCGTGGGGCGCGCGACGCCCGTCGAGTAGGACGGGACGAGCAGCCCGGTCTCGTTGCGAGTCGACTGCGTGCGCAGCGGGTCGGCGACGGATGCCGCGCTCTTGCCCTCACGGCCCTCGACCGGGATGAGCAGCGACGCGTGGGTGCCGCCTGCCACGATCGACGGCAGTTCGCGCGAGACGGGCTGGGACCGAGACTCGTCGGCGCCGCTGACGTGGTTCACGACGAGCGGCGGGATCGCGAGGCCATGCTCGGCCGTGCCCATCTGCGCGGGCAGCGGCGCGCCCATCTCGCTCACCCGCAGGTAGCCGGAGCCCGTCGTGACGCCGTCGTAGGTGTTCCCGGCGGCCTTCGCGATGATCGGGGCCCAGTGGCGTTCGATGCCGCGGCGGATCCGCTCGCGCGTCTTCTCGGCGAGAGGCTTCGCACGGTCGCCGATCCGCGGCGCGGGCAGCGACCAGTCAATGATCGACTCGGCCGCCAGCCACCCCGGCTCGATGACCGTCCAGCACTGAGGGCACCGGTAGAGGTACTGCGCCCTGTAGCGGCCCCACTGCTCGGCCTTCTTGAACGCCTGGACAGCCTGCACCTCGCCGTGCTCCGGGCACACCGCCACCGGCCGCGTCCACTTCCCCACGTCCGGGCCCTTCCGGTCCTTCGACACGAGATCCTCGCGCCACATCACGATGTACATGCGGTCGCGGGACTGCGGCGCCGGGAGCCCGCCGATCTGCGCGTGCATGCTGTTCAGCCACACGAACTGCAGCCGGTAGCCGAGCGAGCGCATCGCGAGCTGCCACGCGTCGAACTGGTCCCACCGGTACGCGTCGACGACGTTCTCGAGGATGATCGCCATGTACCGGTGGTGCTCGGCGAACCGGGGGATGTCCCACATCGTCGCCCGGGAACGGTTCGCGGCCTCGTCCGGGAGCGGTCGGGTGCCGTCAAGCTCGAACAGCGCCTGATCTTGCTGCCGCTGCCGCTTCACGCCCTTCGCGATCGAGTGGTTCGTGCACTCCGGCGATCCCCAGAGGACGTGAGTCTTCGGGAAGTACGCCGGGTTCACCTGCGAGATGTCGGCCTGCGAGTGGTCGGTGTCCGGGTGGTTGATCTGGTGCGACTCGATCGCCAGCGCCCAGTGGTTCGCGGCGATGACCACGCGGTAGCCAGCCTCAACGAGACCGGATGACGAGCCGCCGGCCCCGCAGAAGAGATCGGTGACCGTGAGGCCGTTCCACGGGACGATGGGGCGCGCGTAGCCGACAGACGGCGCGATGGTGGAGGTGGCCATCAGGACTCCTTGGTCGGGGTGGGTGTGTGGTCGGTGCGGCAGACGATGCAGACCTTCGACAGCACGGACCTGCCGTCAGGCCCGTCGAGCCAGTCGACGAGGACGCCGTGCTGCCCGCACCGGTTGCAGTACTCGGGGCGCGCGCGGCGATGTGCGGTGAGGTCGAGCCGGTGAAGCGCTCGCCGGATCAGCCGGAACAGCTGGCCTTGGAGGGTGTCGAGGTCGTCCCACGACTCGATCAGGTGGACGACGTCGGACAGCCACGCGTTCGCCGCGTACGCCCACTCACGCGCGAGCTCCGCGTCCGGGAGCCGCGAGGGAAGCTGCGGGGACTCGAGTCCTAGCCGTGACGACGCGACGACCAGGTATCCGCGGAGCGTGTCCCACACGGCGCGCGCGTTGCGCGACTCGGGTCCATCGCCGAGCGGGATGTTGTCGTAGTAGCCGCCTCCCGACACTCGCTCGGTCAGCTGTTGGGCGCGCACACCTCTCGCAGCCATGACGATGGTCCCGGATGCTTCGAGCACATGAGGGAGCTGGTCGACGTGCCACAGGAACTCCTCGACCCAGAGCGCGCGGGCGGCATCCGGGTCGATCGCTTCGGTCGGGACGAGGGCGCTCACGATGCTCCTTTCGGCCGGCGGCTGCCGGGTCGGATGTGCGAGGTGAGGCCGAGGTCGCGGCGGACCATGCCCGCGTACGCGCGGGTGATCTTCAGCGCCGCGCCGATCTGCCCGTCGTCCTTGCCGTCGGCGTGGAGGCGGTGCACGCCCGCTTCGATCTCGTCGCGGCGACGACGACGCCCGTTACCCGCGGCCGCGGCGACTGGCGCGGTGGGTTCGCCGGCGGCGATGTGCGCGTCGAACGCGACCTCGGCGCGGTCCCGTGCCTCGAGAGCTGCGGTGACGGCCTGCTCGGCGCGGCGGAGCGTTGCGTACAGGGTCGTGCGCTTTTCGCGCCATGCGATCGCGTCGCGCTGCCAGTCCTCGATGGGCGGGGGCGCCGCCGGCGTCGGCTTCGGCGGTGCGCTCGCCGCCGGGGTGAGTGCAGGAGCCGCGGGCGCAGCATCCTTCGGCGAGAGGGCGCGTCCGGTCCTGTTCGCCGCGCGGTCCCGCTTCTCGATGCCCTCCCGCTCGGCGGCGTCACGGCGGAGGATCTCCTCGAGCGTCACGCCCTGGTCGACGAGACGGCGGAACCCGTAGTCGCCCTGGTAGCGGCGGTACACGTCCCGGCAGGGGAGCAGGGCGGGGCAGGTGCTAGTGCGGCACCCTGCGCGGTACCCGTCGATGGTGCCGTGCGGGAAGTCGTCTGCGAGGCGGTCTGCGGCGCGCATCACAGACCCGCCTCTTCCACTACGGCGACGTGTCGCTGCGCACCCTGCGCTGGGAAAAGGTGCCGCCATCCGCCTGTGCTCAGGACGTCACGGACCGCGGGGGCCGCGCAGGTCGCGCAATACGCCTCCACGTGCGCCCCACCGGCGGAGGCGTTGTCACGGACCGACTGCTCGACCCGGTAGGCATCGCCGGTCTGCGCGGCCACGATCATGGCGGCCGCGGCGTCGCGTGCCTCTTCCGGGGTGAGCGGCTGGGTGACGTGGATACGGACGAGGCCGTCGTCGTCGACGTCGATGTCAGCGACGAGCTGCTGGACGGTGCGGGTGATCTCGGTCATCAGGGGGTTCCTCTCAGAACGGGGGCTGTTCGGGGTAGACGGGTTCGTCGGGGACGAGGTCGAGCGCGGGCGCGGTCCAGACGCGGCCGCACGCGTGCGCGGGGGCGATCTGCCCCGCCACCGGGGTGCGCGGCCAGTAGCGGGACCGGGAGCTCGTGACGGTGCGGCCGGCGTGCTTGTGGATCTGCCAGAGGCGGATGCCGACGAGCACGCACGCGAGCACCTGGTCGCGGTCCAGGCGCACCGGGTCGACGCGGGGTTCGCCGATGAGCACGCCGAGGTGGAAGTCGGCGCGGACCTCGAGCACCCGCGCGCCGCAGCGTCGGCAGCGGGTCATCAGTGGGGCCGTGCCGCTCACCGGTCCCACCAGCTCTCGTCGCGGGGATCGTCGGACTCGGGCTTCTCTTCGACGGCGAGCCGGATATTCGTGTAGAACCGGCGGCCGTTCGACCGCTTGTCACCGACTTCGAAGCGCTGTTTGAGCTGCCGGCCGAATGCCGTCGCGGTGAGAGCGTCCTGGTGCTGCTCGCGACACCATGCGTCATACGCCTTGCGGAGTTCGCTCGTGTCGACGACGACGAGGTAGCCCCCGCCGAGTTCGCACCGGTCCTCGATGAACCGGCCAAGGTGGTCTTCCTCGGCGCGGTACGCGTCGGTCGCGGCGAGTACCTCGGGCGGGGTGTCGAGGCCGTCGGCGGCGTACTCGACTGCGCCGCGGATGATCCACGCGAGGATACCGGCGCCTTCCTCGGCGACGAGCCGCTGCTGCAGGTCCTCGATCCGCTCGTCCTCGGGGACGGAGTGGGTGAAGGGGATGAGCCGGAGTCGACGCCACACGGAGTCGCCGCCCGTCTCCACCTTCGGCTGGCTGTTGCCGAGGAGGAGGAACGTGTGCGATGGGGAGAAGTCGAAGAAGTCTTTCCCCATGAACCGGGCGGTGATCGTGTCGCCACCGGTGAGGGCCTTCATCTTCGCCTCGTCGAACTTCGTGTCCTCGTTGATCTCGGACGTGATGACGAGCCGCCGGCCCTGCAGCATCGCGAGCTCGGTGGGGTGCTTCTCCCGACCGACGACGAGGAACCCCTGCGGCGCCGATGTCGCGTAGTCCCCGGCGATCGCGGACAGCACCTCGGCGAACACGCCTTTCCCGTTGCCGCCGGCGCCGTGCGCGAACGGGAGGATGTGCTCGCGCACCTCACCGATGAACATCAACCCGGCGAGACGCTGCATGTACCGTTCGACGCGCGCGTTCGACTGGAACGTCGTGGCGAGGAACCTGTCCCACAGCGGCGTCTTCATGCCCGCGTCGGGGGTGACGGTCGTCTGCTTCGAGTGGAACAGCGCCGGTGTCGGCGCGGCGATCGCGCCGGTGCGGAGGTCGACGACACCGCCGGGGGTGTTCAGCTGCCACGGGTGCCGGTCGAACTCGGCCGCCGCGACCCGCATCGCCGGTGCCGCCCGCGCCAGGCGCACCGCGTCACCGATCGCGCGGGCACGCATCGACTTCAGCCGCCACGCCTTCAGCGCGGTGTTGTCGGTTGGGATGCGGCGGATGACGTCGCGGGCCGCTTCGATCGCGGGCCCGTCGTCGGGGTGCCACGCCCACCGGGTGCCCTCCCACGTCACCCACCGGCCCGCGTCGGGCACGTACCGCATCCGCGCGGAGTACTCCGCGACGAGGAGTCGGGCGTTGCCGTCGTCGGTGAGGTCCGCACTGTCCCCGCCGACCGTCGCCGCCGCCGCGGGCGCGGTCGCGCCGACGGCGGACATCTGCGTGCCCGTCGACGTCGTCCGCGACACCTGCGGCTCAGCGGGCGCGAGCGTGCGGGGTGCGCGGTGCCCGAAGTCGGCGTCGGCGAGCGCTTTCGCGGCGGCCGCGTGGTCGCCGCGGTGGTTGAGCAGCGCGTACGCCCCGAACTTCGTGTATGGCACCTCCGGCTCGAAGTCGGTAGACGAGGTGAAGACGTAGAGGCGGTCACGGTCGCCGGCGTGCCCGGTCGTCGCGCTGATGCCGTCCTTCTTCCCCGGACGCCGCCAGTACCGGGTGGCCCCGCGGGTGAACACGTGCGACCAGCCGACCAGGATCTCCGACCAGTCCGTCTTCGCCTCGAAGTCGTCACCGGGGGTGACGTCGCCCTCGGCCGCGTGGAACGACGTCGACCACTTCGCATCCACCGGACCGGCCGGGGCGGGTGTCTCGTCGGGCATGGTGTCGAGCGCGGCGTGCACGACCGCGTGGACCTGGTCGCGCTCCTCCCGGGTGATGGTCGGGATGGTGGCGGGGCCGCCGACGAGCCGCACCCACGGCCGCCCGGTCGGATGCACGCCCCCGGCAGACGGGGCGAGCACCACGAACCCGCCGGTACCTCGCGTTTCCGCGAGCGTCTCCCGACCCGTCGCGCCGTCGGTTGGCCGCTGCGCGACCTTCGTGTTCCCCGGCACCGCGCCGCCGTCGACGCGGTACAGGAGGTGCAGGCCGCCGGATGGCGACTGCTCCGACCATCCTGTGACGAGGCGGTCGTACACGTGGCGGAGGCCCGTGCCGTCGAGCAGCTCGAGCACCGCGCCCATCTGCCCCATCGCGGCGCCCTCGACCTCGAGGAGCTCGACGTCACCGAAGCCGGTGACGATGCCGATGCCCTGCGCGAGGTCGTTGTCGAACCACGCGCGCAGCTGCGCGGCGTCCGCGGCGGCGTCCGTGTGTGGCTTCCACGCGATGCGGGGGCGCTTCGTGCCGTCGGCGGCGACGGGCACGACGGACAGTCCAGCTGCGTGCAGCTCGAGGGCGGTTGCGAGGAGAGTCATGGGCAGGCGCAGGCTCCGGTGGTGGCGCGGACGGTGAAGCAGTCGGGGCAGACGGTGTCGGGATCGAAGTCGAACTTCGTGCGCGGGCAGGCGGCGTGACGCCATGCCTCGAACGCGTTGCCGCGGACGATGCGCTCGCCGGGTCGGATCGGGGCGCCGCACTCGGGGCAGTGGCCGGGGTGTTCGGCGATGGTGTCCGCGCTCATGACGCGTCCGAGGGGTGATCGGTTCGCCAGGCGTGAATGACCCGGTCGACTTCCGACGGGGCGAACCCGGCGACGACGATCGCGCGGTATTCGGTGATCGGTGCCGACGCGAACCCGAGGTGCAGGAAGTACGCGAGGTCCAGGGCATGGTCTGGGTGCGTGATGTCTGCCTCGACGTACGGGATGCCGGCGGCTTCGAGTCGGTACTTCACCATGCGGCACTGCTGGCATGACGGCTTGGTCCAGAAGACGACGTCGCCCTCGCGTGGCTGCCTCCGCTCTTCGGTGTCGGTTGGGGTGTCTTCCGGTTCGCTGTGGGTGCTCATGTGCCCGCGGCCCCTCGCGAGAGGGCTGCACGCTGTCGTGGCGCGGGCGGCCGTTCTCAGAACGGCGTGGAGTCGAACGTGGCGATCTGCTCGGGCGTCACACCGAGGGCGACGGCGATCTGTGCGTCCGGGATGCCGGCGCCGCGCAGCTGCTGCAGCTGCCCGACCTGCTGGTCGGTGAGGCCGCCGGCGTGCACGGTCGGCTGCGGCTGGAACGGCTGCTGCACCGGCGCCTGCGGTACGGCGGCGGGCGCCGCGACCTGGGCAGGCTGGGGCGCGAACTGCTGCTGCAGCGGGGCGACGGGCTGCGCCGCCACCGGCTGCTGCACCGGGGGCACGGTCGGCGCGACAGCAGCCGCCGGCTGAGCGAATGCGGACGTCGGGGCCGTGTACTGCGCGGCGTACATCTTCGCCGGGTTCTGCGGGTTCTTCGACGCCGGATCGTTGCCGAGGTACTGCACCGTGAGGGTGCCGCCCGGCTGCAGGTCCGGCGCGCCCGCCGCGCGGATGGCATCCGAGATCGCGCGCTTCATGTTTTTCGACGCGACGTACAGGGTGCGCTCGCCGTCGTCGTTCGCGTCGGCGCGTTCCTGGGTCTGCAGGTCGACGAGGATCTGCATCTTCGGGTCGCCGTTGGGCCAGAAGTCGGGGTCCTGGCTGCCGAACTTCGTCTGCTGTCGCTCGCGCGGCGCCGACTTCACGGTGCCGGTGACGGTGGCGCCGACGACGTCGAACTTGACGCCCTTGCTGCTGGAATCGAACAGGGACATGGTGTTTCTCCTTGTTTTGGTGGTTGGTCTTGTCAGCGGTCGAACAGGTTGGGGACGGGTGCGGCCGCCGCTGGCTGCGGCGTCGCGGGAATTGGCCTGGGGGCCGGAGGGAACGGGGCGATGCAGGTCGGGTGCACGGTGCCGCCGTCGGCGGCTGCTGCGGGGTGTAGCGGGAAGCCGCAGTCGTCGCACAGCTGCGCGCGAGGACCGGCCTGCACAAGCGGAGGCAGTGCGGGTGCGGCCGTGCGGGCGGGGCAGAGGAGCTGCTCGTGCACCTGCCACGACCGCTCCCACTCCGCGACGTTCTCCGGTAGCTCGTGGCTCTGCCACCCACACCCCGGGCATGTGCGCGGCGGCAGGAGCTCGGCCAGCGCGGGGACCGCGTTCCCCGGCGACGGCACCGGCGCGGCATCCGGGACGACGCGGAGCTCGCCGACGTCGAACAGCGACCCGCCCGCGGCGCGCTGCTGCTCGCGCCGCTCCGTCCGGCACCACGTGCACCACTCGTCTTCGCACAGCGGCGACGCCGCGAGCGCCCCCTCGAGCCCCGCGACCTGCAGCAGCAGGTTCAGGCGGTTCGCGCGCAGCATCGCCTCGGCCGCGAGGTGCGGGTTGTACGGCTCGGACCAGAACACGGCGTTCTGCAGCTCACCGTCGCGGGGGAGGAACGCGATCGCCACGGTGCGGCATGGGCCCCATCCGCCGTCGTCGGTGAAGCCCTTGCCGTAGAGGTGCGCCTGCACCCGGTACTGCTGGCTGGGGCCGTGGATGCGGTACTTCGTGAGCTGCTTCGGGCCGACGACCTTGTGATCGATCACCGTGCCGGTGGGGACGTGGAACAGGTCAGAGTGACCGGTGATGCTCGCCCCGCCGATGGTGCCGACGGTGACCTGCCACTCGGTGATCCACTCGGCGTGCTCGACCTCGCCGCCGTGCCGGTTCGCGGCGTCGAACCAGCGCTCGAGCTGGTCATGCACCGCCGTGCCGATCGCCGGCTTCCACGCAGGGCCGCGGTCCGGCTCGCCGTCGCCGTTCAGCTTGTGCAGGATCCACCGGTCGCAGGGCTTGCCGATCTCCGACGGACCGATGCGCTTCTGCAGCGACCGCGGATGCCGCGTGATTCCATCCCGGATCACCCCGAGATACAGGTCCTCCACGGTCGTCACAGCCCCAGCGCCTCTCGAATTCCAGCGCGAATCTCCGGCACGTCATCGGGGTCGCTGAACGGCGTGGCTGGCGTGCGCACGTACTCGATGAGCGCGTGCATGCCGGCGGACGACAGCGTCGAACCCTCGTCGAAACTCGACTCCTGCACCTCCTCGTTTCCGCTGAGCGCGACGAGAGCAATGAGGTTTGCGATGCGCTGCTGCTCGACGAGAGCGAGCGTCGCGTGTACCTGGGCCGCTCCGATGTACAGGGCGCCGACCGCGGGGTCGCCGGTGTTTGGGTACTGGCTGAGGTCGGCGAGGCGAAGAGTCTCGGCGACGTGGTCGATGCGGTCGGTCATGACAACGCCTCGGGGTGCTCCGCGGCCCACTCCGGGTGCTGACCCGTGATGTGCGCCTGGACGTTGTCGAAGTGTCGCCGGCATCCGGCGACGGGACAGACGCCGTTCGCGATGCGGTTGCGGAGCCGCGTGACGTGGCCCTTGTACGCGATCGCTGAGCGATGGGCCGCAGCGGCCTGATCGCGCGCAGCATCACGAGACGCTCGCGCCAACGTCAGCTGACGCTTCGCGGCCGCGGCCTGCCGCTCCAGTTCGTCGGCGCGGGTCGTGATGAAGTGCAGCTTGTGTCCATTCGGGCAGTGCCATTCGCCGCCGTTCGCGAGCCGGTCGTCGTACATCTCGGTCGGGATCGCATGCGGGATCTGGCACACGCCGCAGTGCGTGATCGTGAGGGTGCCGGTGAAGGTGAGTGTCTTCGGCATGTCCTGTCCTTTCTGCTCTCGTTGGGTGGTGCCGCCCCGGGACTCGAACCCGGTGTGTAGGCCGTCGCGGCGGTCGCGCTTACTTGACGACGACGGACTTCGCGCCGCGGACCTGGTGCTCCTCGAGCACGGCCGGCGCGAACTGCTTCTTCACCGCGGCAAGATCGACACCCGTGGTCGTCTTGTAGAGCTGCGGGTAGTCCGCCTGCGGGTACTCCGCGGCGACCCAGTCGGTGTCGAGGCGCGAGTACTCCCGCACCTGCACCTTCGTGCCGTCGATGTCGTGCGTCCCGACGGCCAGCCGCTCGACCAGCTGCGCATCGATCTGCGCGATGCGCTCCGCGATGTGCTCGGCGTCGGCCTTGAGAGACGCGCGGTGGGCGACGAGTTCCTCGGTCGTCTGCTGCCGCTGCTTGACCTGGTTGATCGGAGTGATGGGGGCGGTGCTGCTCATGGTCATGCCTCCTCGGCATCGGTGGTGGTGGGGTTCTCGTCGACGAGTTCGGCGTCGACGACGTCTTCGGGGTCGGTGGTGAACCCCTGCTCGAACTCCTGCACGAGGAGCGCCGCGAGCTCACCCAGCGGGCCGCCGAGCTGCCCGACCTGGTACCGGCCGGGGAACGGGGCGTCGTAGTCCGCCGTGGGGAGCGCGCCGCGAGAGAGGACGAGCGCGCCGGAAGGTGAGCGCAGCTCGACCGAGAACTTCCCGGCGGGCTGGTCGACGACGGTGAGCGTGTACTGCCCGGTCGACGCCTCCAGCTCGAGGGGCGCCGCGGGCTCTGGCACGTCGCCCTCGTCGGGCAGGTCGAGGGGCTGCTTGATGTGCTGTACGCGGGCGTCGTGCAGACGCTGCAGCAGCTGCCGCACGTCCGCGTCGTCGTCGCCGTCGACGGCGAGCTCGATCGCGACGAACTCGATCTTCGGGATGCGCTCGAAGTTCTCGTTCTCGGTGATCTCCTTCGTGCGCACGAGGCCGACGACGGCGAGATACGTCTGCTTCGGGTACGCGGCCAACAGGTGCCGGCCGTTCGATTCGATGCCGTTGTCGTCGTACTCCTTCGGGAGCGACGGGGCGAGCTTGACCATGGGCAGGGTGTCCTCTCAGACGATTGGGGTGTTTCGGGCGGGCCAGGACAGGCGCGTGAACGCGCCCTCCTGCTCGGGGGAGTACTCGGGCGTCGGCACACCTGCCCAGCGGGCGCCAGCCCACGCGAGGCTGACGGCGTCGGCGACGTTGTCGTCCGGGATCCGCGCGTCGGGGAAAGCGGCCCGCGTCGCGGCGATGACGTCGTCCTTCGAGGCGCGGCCGTTGCCTGTGGCGAGCTTCGCCCGCTGGGACGGTGCGACCTCGACGATCGGGCCGCGGGCGATCAGCTGGTCAACGAGGAACCAGTAGAGGGCGATGCGTTCGTTCTGCGCGCCGTACTGCTGCCGCGAGTGCGGCACCTCGATCACGGCGACGTCGAACCGGGCGGGCAGGAACGTGAGGATCGGGTCGACGGCGCGGCGGATCCGGTTCCGGCGAGCGAGGAGCGTCGCCCCGATGTTCGGCGACACGAACCGCCGCGTGGACACCTCGACGCCGTCCATGACCGCGATACCCGTGCACGTGAGGCTCGGATCGATACCCACCACGATCGTCACAGCGTCACCACGACGGCTACCACGAGCTCGGCGATCGCGAGCGCACCGATCACGGCGGGAAGGACAAGGAGCACTCGGGGGACCGGCTTCACTTCGACGACAGCGGCGACGACATCGTCGTGCTGCGGGGCTCGGCGAGCACGGTACGGGAGGCGAGCGAGCGACTTCGGGGGACGAACGAGAACACGAGACATCGGGACTCCAGGGACTTCACAACAAGAAAGGGGGAGAGGGGAGTGCGCGCGTGCGCGCCAGGTGCCGTGGACGGCTAGGGGGTGGGGCCCGCCGGGGGCTCGGCGACGTGGGGGACGTCAGTGGGGGCAGTCGGCCCACCGGCGGGCGGCTCGTAGCGCGCATGCGGCGCGCAGATCCAGACGAGAACGAGCGGCGCGGCGATGACCATCAGGTCCGCGCTGTTCACGCCCGGCACCAGTGCCGCCGGGACGAGCAGCACCGCGACGATGACGACGGTCGCGGCGGCCAGGAACCGACACACGCTCACCGGGTCACCTCCACCCGGGCCGCAGCCAGCCAGGCGACGACGTCAGCGCGGCCGTACCGGATGAGGCTCGATCCGGGCAGGCTCATCCAGGCGGGGCCGATCTTGTCGACCCGCCACCGCTCAAGCGTCCGCGGCGTCACGTCGAGAACCTCGGCGAGCACACGCGGAGACATCACCGCGGGCAGATCCTCGAAACCCGACGGCTCATCGACCGCGTGCGGGTCGGGCTGTGGGAGTGCGACGAGGCTCATGACGCCAGCTCCGCAGCCTCTGCGCGACGAATCAGATCGGTGAGGCTGATGCCCAGCCACAGGCACGCGGCAGCCAGCTCGACCATGTTGAACGGCGTCTCACCGTTGAGGCGACGGCCCATGGTGTGCTCTGAGATACCGAGCACGACGGACAGCTCGCGGCCACTGCGTTTCTGCCGAGCGAGCTCGGCGCGAAGCTCCGCCGCGACCCGCTGGGAGGCGAGCCGGATGCCAGCCGCGTCGCTTGCATGAAGTTCCATGCGGACTAGATTGCATGGTCATTCATGCGGTGTCAACAATGCCATGCATCTTGACGAGAATTCATGCAGTAGGGCAGACTCGGGACCCGTGGACACTGACTACCCGCAGAACTTCTCCGAAGCCTTGGTCTCTGAGATCAAGGCCGAGATGGGCCGCCGCGATCTCTCTTCACGCGGCCTCGGCCGTCTCATCCAGAAGTCGTCGCAGTACATGTCCGACCGGCTCGACGGCGGCAACTCGAAGACGGGCAAGCGCGTCACGCTCACGATCACCGACCTGCTCGCGATCGCCCAAGCGCTCGAGCTCGAACCCACCGACCTGATCGTCCGCGCTCAACGCGCGATCGAAGCAACCCCCGACAACGTCGTCCGCGGCCGGTTCGGCGCCGATGTCGGAGCCCCCGCAGAGGATGACCTCGACGCCGTAGCCCGCCCCACCGACCCCGAACCCACCGACGAGCAATGACACCTATCGACACGTACCTCGAGGACCTCGCCCGACAGGGCGGCATCCGCATCGAGTACGGCCGCGTACGAGACGGCAACGACGGCCAATCCTGGGTCGACCGCAGGCTCACCCGCCTCCGCCCCGGCATGAACGCCCGCCTCCACCGGTGCGTCCTCGCCCACGAACTCGGCCACCACGCCCTCGCACACACACCCACCCGATTCGGGCCCGTGCACGCGAAGCAGGAACGCGCCGCCGAAGAATGGGGCGCGCTGCGCCTCATCACCCTCGACGACTACCGACACGTCGAAGCGCTCCACGCCGGCCACCTCGGCGCGATGTCCCTCGACCTCGGCGTCATGCGCTCCACCCTCGAAGCGTTCCAACGCGTCCTACTCCGCCTCGGCAACACCGTCTACGTACAACCGAAGATGGGCGCCGGCATGTTCACCCACCGCGAGAACATCGCCTGATGGCACGCGCCTGGATCACCGACAGGTGGGTCAAAGACGCCACCGTCACCATGCCCGACGGGACCACCACCAAGATCAGCCCCACCAGCGCCCAACTCCGCGCACTCAAGACCCTCCCCGAACACTTCCGCACCACGAAGTTCGGCAGAGGATCCCGGTGGGAAGCCGGCTGGTACGAACCCGACGGCACCCAACGCAAACGGCTCTTCCCCCGACGAAGCGACGCTGAGACGTTCACCGCCTCCCTCGAAGACGACATCCGCTCCGACCGGTACATCGACCCCTCCGCCCGCGAACAGACCTTCGCCGCGATCGCGGAAGCATGGCTCGCGTCGAAGAACCGGATCAAGGACTCCACGTGGCGCCGCTACCGGCGCGAGCTCGACAACTACGTCCTCCCGAAATGGGGCGCCACCCCGATCGGCGCGATCACCCGCCCCCAGATCGACGCGTGGATCCTGCATCTGCGCGACGGCACCGCGCCCCACGTGTTCGACGTCAACCACCACATCAAACAGACCGCCCGCGTGCCTGCAAAGATGGCGCCCGCCTACCTCGGCCACATCGTCCGATCCACGTTCGGCGGCCCTCTCCGCTACGCCGTCGCCGAGAGCATCATCGGCCGCAACCCGCTCGCCAACGTCGAGCTACCCCGCAGCGAAGGGGACCTCGAGCACGACCTCCCACACCTCACGCACCTCGACATCGAAACCCTCGCCGACACCGCCCGCGAACTCACCGGCCGCCCCGTCGACCGCGCCCTGCTCTTGCTCCTCGCGTATAGCGGGCCCCGCATCGGCGAAGCCACCGCCCTTCGCGTCCGTGACCTCGAGCCCACCCATCAGCGCGCGCGCATCCACCGCACCTGGACAGTCGACCGCGAAGGCCGCCGCAAGCTCGGCCCCGTCAAGACCTGGGAGAAACGCTGGATCCCCATCCCCACGTTCCTCATGGCAGAACTCGCCGACCTCACCGCGGCCGGGGCCCCCGACGACTTCGTCTTCACCGCCGCCCGCGGCGGTGCCATCGACGGCACCAACTGGTACAACCGGGTCTGGCGCAAGACCCGCATCGCCGCCGGCCTCGCCACGACCATGTCCGTCCACGACCTCCGCCACGTCGCCGCGACCAACGCCATCGCCGCCGGCGCCGACGTCAAACTCGTGCAACAGATGCTCGGCCACAAAGACGCCACCGAAACCCTCAACACCTACGCCCACCTCTGGCCCGACCGCGTCGCCGACGTCATCGCCGCCGTCGAACAACGCCGCAACGACGCCCTCACCACAGCCCGATTCCGCACCGCCTGAAACCCACCCCACCCGCGCTTGACAGCCACGTTCTGTCACCCCCTACCTTGATAGTTGGAACGGTGTCGCACCCAGACACCAGGCATCGAGACCCCCGGACGGCACAGCCCTGGGGGTCTCGTGCTCACCAAGACACCCCGGAGCCGGGAGTCGAGACAGACCACGCCGCCGCACGCCCAATTCGGGGGGCCTGCCGCGCCGCTCCTCCCGGCCCCAGGGCACCCAGACCGGTGTCAACGCACCCAGCCAGGGACGCGAAGGGCTCCCGCACCGCGCAACCGCCGGCCACGGGACTTCCCGGCGGAGAGCACCTGCACCGCCTCGAGAGGCGCCCCGGAACACTCCGCCGGTGCCTCTCGAGAAACCCACACAAACCTGTCACTGCCCTCAACCGGCACCAGTGACAGGTTTCGCGGACAGTGACAAGTTCGTGACAGGTTCAAAAACACACCTGTCACTCCATCCAGTCGCGTAATCACGCGATTCCTTGCCCCACAGTGACAAGTAGTGACAAGTACCGGGGATCGTGTCAGCTCTTTGAATAAGTAACCAAGTAACCCGGTCAAACGCGCGCAGGGCAGCAGCAGCTACCGAACGCCCCAAACCTGTCACTGCGACGCCCTTGGATACCGCCTCTGACCGACCCCGACGAGGAGCATGTGATGTCCAAGCCTGACCGCCCCGAGGTGTCCACTTCTGGACAGGTGCCGGACGACGACGGCGAGTCGATCGTGCGGGGGAGCGACTGACCGTGGACGACGACGAAGACACCCCCTCGTACGACTACTTCGCCCCCGAGGTGCAAGCCGCCCGGGATGCTATGGGGCGTGCGATCACCGAGTACCTCCGGACCATCCGCCCGACCGAGGAGCCCTTCGTGGTCGCCTGGGTGGTCGGAGCCGAATGGACGAACGCCCAGCTCGAACAGTCCGCACGCGCCGGCCGAGACATCATCGCCCCCGCCGAGCAGAGCATCAGCGCATCCGGTGGACTCGGCGCATACGTCGCCGCCCGCTTCGAATGATCGGAGAGCGCGATGCCGTGGGAGAACAGCCGACCGACTCACGTGCCCGCGTCCGTGCGCGCCGCGTGTCTCGAGCGTGACGGTCACCGCTGCGTCGCGATGCTGTCGGACGGCACACGCTGCCCAGCGACGGACAACCTGCAAGCCGCGCACCTGAAGCGCTGGACACCAGGCGAACGCACCACAGTCGCCGACGTCCGCACACTGTGCCACTGGCACCACAACAGGGAGACACAGCAGGAGGCCGCCACAGCCCGCCGCGCCGCGCAAGGCCCATCAGCACGCCACCCGCGAGAACGGCACCCAGGCAGACGCTGACGACCTCCCAGACCCACCCGGGGACCCCTGGCCCCCGGTCCTCCCTTCGCGGCCGGGGCTGAAATTCGCAGTTTGTACGGGTCTGGGGATTCTTCCGAACGCATCCGAGCCGCCTGCGCGCGTGGAGCGCGTCCGTCTCGTGCCGTCGAGCCCGAAATGGGGTCGAGAGGCGACCCGAAACGGGGTGTGACGCATGCCAGGACGAGGCCCCGCACCGAAGGACGCGAGCAAACGCGCCCGTCGGAACAAGGATGCGGTCGAGCTGCGGGTTCTGCAGATCCAGCCCACCGAACAGCCGAAGTTGCCGACGTTCTACGTAGATGTGAACCTCGGGAAGGACGAAGACGGCGCCCCTGTCATCGTCAAGAGGCGATTCACGTGGCCTGCCACGACCAAGAGCTGGTGGGAGATGCTCGCTCGGCATCCGCTTGCGGTGGAGTTCACTGAGATGGACTGGGCGTATCTCGCCGAGACGGCGATGATCCACGCGCAGTTCTGGAAGGGCGACGTCAAGCTCGCCGGCGAGCTGCGGCTCCGTGAGGCCAAGTACGGGTTCACCCCCGAGGACCGCGCCCGTCTGCGGATGCAGTTCGCGCTCGCGACGACCGCCGAGGTCGAGTCCGCCGAGCGCGTCGACCGTGCGGTGTCGTCGCGTGACCGGATGCGCGGTATCACGAGGAAGGATTCCGCCTGATGCCGTGGGTGCCGCAGTTCGAGGGCGACTTCCCGACGCTGGGATGGTCGATCGCCGATCAGATGGCGACCTACCTCGGGCGCCCGGACGCCGGCGACGACGACATCTTCGACCCGTTCGTCCTCACGATCGAGCAGCAGGAGTTCCTGAACGAGCTCTACCGCATCGACCCGGTCACCGGCCGCCGCGTGATCCATCGTGCCGCGCTGATCCGTCCGCGCGGGTGGGGCAAGTCCCCGTTTGTCGGCGGCATCATGATCGCCGAGGGCATCTTCGACGTCGTGCCCGACGGGTGGGACGCCGACGGGCAGCCGGTCGGCAAGCCGTGGTCACGGGTTCGCACCCCGTACGTCGCGATCGCCGCGGTGTCGGAGGAGCAGACCAAGAACACCTGGGAGCCGCTCCTCGAGATGCTCCGCCAGGGGTCCGCGGTCGACGAGTTCAACCTCGACCCGATGGACTCCTTCGTCGCTCTCGAGCGCGGCCGCATCGTGCCGATCACGTCGTCGGCGACGACGATCAAGGGCTTCAAGGCTGTCGCGGCGTCGATGGACCAGACGGAGACGTGGCTGCGTTCGAACGGCGGCGTGAAGCTCGCCCAGACCCTCCGCAACAACGCGACGAAGCTCGGCGGCGTCACGATCGAGACCCCGAACGCGTACACGCTCGGTGAGCGGTCGGTGGCGGAGCAGTCGTTCGAGTTCTGGAACGACATCCAGTCGGGCAAGTACAAGAACCTCGAGGACGTCCACTCGATCTACTTCGATCACCGGCCCGCGCCGGCGAGCACGCAGATCGACGACATGGACTCTCTCGTGCACGGCCTCCGCGTCGCGTATGGCGACTCGGCGAACCACCCCGACGGGTGCCTGCTGCACGATCCGCCGTGCGCTCCGGGCTGGTTCGACGTGCACCGCGGCGCGCTGGACTTCTTCGACACCGCCAACGACCCCGCGGTGATGCGCGCGGATTTCCTCAACCAGATCGACGCCGCGCGCGACGCGTACGTCACCGACCCGGAGATCCGCGCGTGCGTGGACGCCGGCCGCGGGAAGACCGTAGGGCGCTCCGAGCCCGTGACGCTCGGGTTCGACGGGTCCGAGGGGCGCAAGGACAAGCACCTCGCCGACTCGACCGTGCTCATGGGCTACTCCGTGTCGCAGCGGCACTTCTTCCTCATCGGCCTGTGGGAACAGCCCGATGGGCCCGCCGGTGAAGGGTGGCGGCCGCCGAAGCTCGAGATCGAGCAGGCCGTGGCGAAAGCGTTCCGCGAGTACAACGTGGTCGGGTTCTACGCCGACCCGTCCGCCGGTTGGGCGGGCGAGGTGAAGTCGTGGGAGGCCACGCACCACAAGCGGCTGAAGGCGAAGATGAGCGTGCCGGAGCCGATCCGGTGGAAGCAGAAGGACGTCACCCGCACGTGCGAGACGTTCGAGCAGCTCTACTCCGCGATCCGGCAGGTTGAGGTCACCTTCGACGGCGACCCGGCGGTGATCCGGCACTTCTTGAACGCGCGCCGTGACCCGCGCCGGTCCGGGTACGTGCTGAAGAAGGCCGACGACAACCAGGACTACGGCAAGATCGACGCGACCTACGGGGCTGCGTTCGCCTATGCCGCTGGCAACGACGCGATCGGTAAGGGCGTGACCGCGAGCTCGCGGCGCCGGATGCCGCGACAGCTCAGATAGGGGGTGGCCGATGGCCAGCACGCCGGAGGAGTGGCTCCCCATCCTGGCCAAGCGGATGGACGCCCGCGCCGAGAAGATCGCCGAGCTGCGCGCGTACGCGTCCGGCAACGCGCCGATGCCGGAGATGGGGCAGAACACCCGCGACGCGTGGAAGGCGTTCCAGAAGAAGGCGCGCACGAACTACGCCGGACTCGCCTGCCAGTCCCTCGCCGGTCGCATCGTCCCCACGGGAGTGGCTGTCGGATCGTCGCAGAAGAGCCCCGCGGTGCTCGCCCTCCGCAAGGTGTGGCGCGACAACCGCCTCTCGGTGGTGTTCGCAGACGCGATCCTCAACATGCTGTCGGTCCGGTACGGCTACCTCATCACCGGCATCCGCGACGGCGAGCCGATCATCACCTCGGAGCCGCCGGAGAAGGTCATCACCGCACCCGACCCGGCGCAGCCGTGGCGCGCGCGGGCCGCTCTGCTGGCGTGGCGCGACAACGACGCGGAGAAGGACTTCGCCCAGGTGTGGGTGCCCGGCGTGCGGCAGCGGTTCTCCCGCAGCGTGAAGACCGACAGCGGGACGATCCGCGGCACGATCGCCGAAGGGTGGGAACTCGACGGCGAGCCCGAAGTGTACGACGGGCCGGTCCCGGTGTTCGCGATGGAGAACCAGGACGGCGTCGCCGAGTTCGAGCCGCACATCGACGTCATCGACCGCATCAACCTCGGCAAGCTGCAGCGCCTCGTCGTCACCGCCTACCAGGCATTCCGCGCTCGGGCGATGAAGAACCTCCCCGACACGGACGACGACGGCAACGAGATCGACTGGGCGAAGCGGCTGGACTTCGCGCCCGGAGCGCTCATCGACCTTCCCGAGGGCATCGACATCTGGGAGTCGAAAGAGGTCGACATCCGCCCCCTGCTGGACGGCGAGAAGACCGACGCGCGAGACTTCGCCGCGGTCATGCGCACCCCGATCGACGTGTTCATCCCCGAGGGGCAGAACCAGTCCGCCGCCGGCGCCGAGAACTCGCACAAGGGCGAGATCCAGAAGGCGAAGGACCGCATCCATCGGTGCGGCGCCCCGATGGAAGCCGCTCTGCTCGCAGCACTCCGCATCCTCGCGCTCGATGACGGCGACACCATCAAGGTGACTTTCGAGCCGCCTGAGCACGTCTCCCTCACCGAGAAGGCCGCCGCGGCCCTCGCTGCGAAGGCATCGGGGCGATCCCAGCGGTGGATCGACGAGAACATCTGGGGCATGTCCCCGGACGAGATCGAGGCCGAGGAGACCAACCGCAGCCGCGAGCTGGAACAGGCGCAGGCGGCGGCCGGCGCGATCACCGCAGCCTGACGCCAGGCGCATTCGACCACCCGCACCCGCGGGTATCCGGCGACCCCGAAACGGGGAAGCCATCCATCACTCCGAAACGGGGAACCCATCATGTCCAACATCCGACCCACCCTCGGACCGCTGCCGACCCCGAGTTGGCACCGCCCGTTCCTGCGCTACCTCGACGGTGACCAGGGCGGCGACGGCGGCGAGAAGAAGCCCGAAACGGGCGGCGACAGCGACCTCGAGAAGGCGCGCGCCGAAGCCGAGAAGTGGAAGGCCCTCTCCCGCAAGAACGAGGAGCAGGCCAAGGCCAACGCCGAGAAGGCCAAGAAGTTCGACGAGCTCGAAGAGGCGAACAAGACCGAGCAGGAGAAACTCCTCGCTCGTGCCGAAGCCGCCGAGAAGAAGCTCGCCGACCGGGAAGCGAAGGACGCCGCAGCCGCAACGGCGGCGGAGGTCGCGAAGGAGAAGGGCGTGCCCGTCTCCGCGCTTCGCGGGTCCACCAAAGAGGAGCTCGAGGCGCACGCCGACGAGCTGCTCGCGATCCTGCCCAAGAAGGATCCCGCGCCGTCCGCGGCTGGGCAGGGCGAGGGCGAACAGATCAAGACCGGCGACATGTCGGTGGAGGACATCGTCAGCGCGGCGACCGCCCGCTGACACCCCCGGAGACGTTCGCCACGAACGCTCACGGGCCACCAACCATCCTGAGGAGGAATCGTGGCAAACATCTTCGTCAAGGGGCAGAAGCTCGCGGCCACCGCGCTCGCCCTGCTCCGCAAGCAGGTGAAGGCCCCCGGCCTGTTCACCTACAGGTTCGGCATCTCGGACTTCAAGGGCGCCGAGGGCGACGTCGTCAACATCAAGCGGCCCGCCGTGCTCGTCGCGCGCGAGAAGCCGTGGCGTGGCGACGACCTGATCGTCGTCGACCGTCTGGCCAACTCCAAGATCCAGGTGGCGCTGAACCGCCACATCTACAGCGCGGTCGCGCTGTCGCCGGAGGAGGAGACGCTCGACGAGGTCGACTACGTCCGTGACGTCCAGGCGCCGCAGGTGCAGGCGATCCTCGACTTCTTCGAGGGCATCGTCGTCGGCGCGCTGCGCGCGGCGTCGTTCGTCTTCGGGGTGACGTTCAACACCGCGTCGAGCACGGCGGTCGAGAACGACGCTCGCAAGGTCGCCGTCCGCGCGCGCAAGCTCGCGCAGAAGGCGCACTGGCCGCTGTCGGGTCGCTACTGGCTCGTCGGCGCGAACGTGTCGGAGGCTATCGCGACGCACGACAAGCTGCTCGAGGTGGACGCCGCGGGGCTTCCCGAGGCGCTCCGCGAGGGTGTCGTCGGTCGCCTCGGCGGCTGGACGATCGTCGAGCTCGACGCGCTCGGCGACGACGAGTCGTACTTCGTGCACGAGACCGCCATCGCCATCGCGACGGTCGCTCCCGCGGTGCCCAACGGCGTCGCGAAGGGCGGCGGCGTCGCCGCGGGCAACGGTCTCGCCGTCACCCAGCTGTGGGACTACGACAGCGACCACCTCAAGGACCGTTCGATCGTTCACGCCTTCGCAGGTGCGACGGCCGTGCTCGACCCCGAGCAGGCGCCCGACGGGTCGATCGTGCGCGACGAGAACGACGCGGTCGTGCTGAAGTTCCAGCGCGCGATCAAGGTCACCTTCGGCGCGGGCGGTTCGGAGAAGGCCACCTACACGGTGACCATCACGGGCACCCCGACCGGCGGCACGTTCACGCTCACGATCGACGGTCAGACGACCGACGCGATCGCCTACAACGCGTCGAACGCGGACATCGCGAAGGAGATCAACGAGCTCACCGGCGTCTCCGGTGCGACCGTCTCCGGCGGCACGTTCCCCGGCAACGCGAAGACCGTCACGTTCAACGAGCGCATCGGCACCTTCACGGCGACCGGTTCGTTCACGGGCGGTTCGTCCCCGGCGATCACCGTCGCCTAACTCGGAAGGGGGTCAGGTCATGGCTGACGAGTACATGCCCCTCGCCGCAAGCGAGGACGTCGTCGCGGCTCTGGGCCGTGACCTGACCACCTCCGAGCAGCAGCGCGTCGGCGACGCGATCGCGAAGGCGTCCGAGCTGTTCCGCATGGAGGCTCGGCGCACCTTCACTCCGGGGCGGCGCACGAACCGGCTCCGATCGCACGCCGGCGAAGTGCGCCTCCCGGAGACACCCGTCGTCGAGGTTCACAGCGTCACCGACGACGACGGTAACCCCGTCCGGTTCAACCGTCTCGGCGCCGTGCTCACCATCACCGGGTGCACGACGGCATTCGTGCGCGTGGACTACTCCTTCGGCGACGAAACCGTGCCCGAGATCGTCCGCACCACCGTAGCCGGAGCGGTGGCGGGCGCCTTCGACATCGACAAGCGCGCCCGCGCGGGCATGACCCAGTTCCAGGAGACCGCCGGACCCCTGAGCGAGGGCGGCACGTTCGCCTCGTGGGCGGTCGGGGGTCAGGTGACCCTGTCGCCCGCGGACCTCGCCGTCGCGCGCTCCCTGCGCCCCACGAAGCTCGGCGGCACGAGTTCGCAGCAGGGGCCCCGATGGCGGTCCTGATCGGCGAGAGCGTGATCGTGCAGCGGCCGCAAGAAGTGGGCCGCAACTCCCGGCGCGAGCCGCAGATCCAATGGCAGGACGAGACCGTCGATGACGTGCTGGTCACCCCGGGGCCGCGCGACGACGTCGATGACTCTGCGCGCCCCGCGGGCGTCCGCGTCATGTGGTCGCTGATGTGGCCGAAGACATTCACGGGATCCCTCGCGGGATGCCGGGTCATCGTGCGCGGCAGCGAGCCGCTCAAGATCATCGGCGACCCGCAGCCGTTCGCCAGCGCCCCGACGCGCTGGAACCGACCGAGTGAAGCAGGTCGCATCGACGGATAGGAGACGTGGTGGCCGGGAACGTGAAACTCAATCTCGCCGGCCTGAACGTCGTGATGACCTCGCCCGCTGTCCAAGCCGAGGTCGACCGGGTCGGCGCCCGCATGGCGGCGGCTGCCGGGGAGGGCTTCGAGTACGTCGCCCGCCCTCATCGCTACACCGCTCGCGGGTACGTGCAGGCCACGTCTGACCGGGCTCGGCGTCGGCAGATGCGCGACGCCGTGCTCGAGCAGGCTCTCGGGCAGGTGCAGCGATGACGCATTTCACGGACACCGAGGCCGAGGTCATCGCGTTCCTCGCCGACCGGCTCGACGACGTTCCTGTCAGCCTGCGGGTGCCCGCGGAGCGGCCCGAGACGTTCGTGCGGGTCTGGGGCAGCGGCGGTGATGGCGTGAACCGGGTGATGGACGACGTGCAGCTCACGATCGAGGCATGGGCCGCCGACGACGAGGTCGCCGGGCTACTCGCGTTGCATGTGCGTGATCTTCTCCTGAACGCCTCGTCGGCGCTCCCGCTCGTTCGTCGCGTGCAGGCCACGCGCCCCTACTTCGCGCCGGACTCCACTACGGAGATCCCGCGCTACCGGTTCACCGCCCGACTCCGGGTGCGAGCCGCCCGCTGACTCGCCCGCGCGCCCGCGCGGACGCCACGCCGGTCATGCCCGGCTCACACGAAAGAGAGACACACATGACCGTGAACGCGGATCTCGCCCGCATCTTCGGTTCCGACTCCGACGCCATCCACCTCGCGCCCTACGGAACGGTTCTCCCGACGACCCTCACGGGCGATCTGGACGACGCGTTCGAGGACGTCGGCTGGCTCAACACCGACGGCATCACGGAGTCCCTGAGCGGCTCCGTGGACAAGAAGCGCGGCCACCAGGGGCAGCGGGTCATCCGTACGCGCATGAACGAGGGCGGCACGTCGATCGCGTTCGTCGCGCTCGAGACGAAGGCGCAGACGCAGTCGCTCCGCTACGTGGAGAAGACGGTGACCGTGACCGCGGGTGTCCGCAAGGCCACGCGCAGCTCCGGGCAGCGGATCGCCATCCGCTCCGCCGTCATCGACCTGTTCGACGCCGACGACGAGACGATCCAGGACCGGTTCATCATCCCGCGGTTCGAGATCTCCCCGAACGGCGACCGCGTCGCGAACACGGACATCGCCGCGTTCCCCTTCATGGGCGAGATCATCGGCGACTACATCCACCTGTCGACGGACGTCGAGGCCGCGTAATGGCCGGACGGAAGAAGCCCGTCGAGTCGACGTACCACCTCGACCGGTTCGGGGTACGTCACGAGATCGACGAGCAGGACGTCGCGCCCGACCCGCAGCCCGCGCTGCCGGCCGCGCAGGTCGACTGACCGGCCCGCACACAGACCGGTGGGCGGAGGTGTTGCCTCCGACGGCCTCCGCCCACCGCTACACGCTCCACGTCGGAGATCACACACAGTCGGAGGAGACTGCCATGCCCAACATCCCCGCAGGCGCCAAGGTGCCCGAGGACCACAAGAGCGAGACCGTGAAGCTGAAGGTCGAGAAGGTCGACATCGAGCTTCCCGTGATCGACGACACCGGAAAGCCCGTGCTCGACGACGACAAGAAGCCGGTCGTGCGGGTGGTGCCGGGCCGTCGCGTCACGATGCCCACGGCGACCGGGTCGATCGACGTTGACGTGCCCGACGAGGCGCTGGACGACTTCGAGGTGCTCGACGACATCCGCGCCGTCCAGGACGACAACGACGCCTCCCGCCTCCCGTCGCTGCTGCGTCGTCTCGTCGGCGACCAGTACCGCGAGGTGCTGAAGGCGCTCAAGGGGGCGAACGGCCGCGTGACCACGGAGGCCGGGTCGACGTTCGTCATGGACCTGTTCCAGGCGCTGTCCCCAAACTCCTGACGCTCGTGGGCGCTCTCATCCATCACGAGAGCGCCCTACGGGCGTCCCTGCAGGCCGAGTACCAACTCCGGCTCCTGCCCGGCGGGCGGACGGAGCCGGAGCGCACACCCCGCGAGCTCGGCGACTACATCGCGCACCTGCCGCACGGCTGCGCCCTGTGGATCGACACGGGCGGGGTGCCGGCGCTGAGCGCGGAGGCGCACCTGCTGCGCGAGGCGGTGTACCGGCTCGAGGTCCTCGACTGGCACACCGGCGGGTCGAACGGGCCGCAGCCCAAGCGCATCGAGCTGCCTGAGCCCGCTCACGAGGCACGCGCGCGGCAGGCCGTCATGGCCGAGAAGGCACGCAAGCACGCAGCGCGTGACCGGAGGCGGTCGCAGCCGACGACGTAGGACGGAGGTCGCCGTGCCCACTGGTGTGGAGATCGCAAACGCCTACGTCGCCCTGACGGTGAAGATGCCCGGCGCGTCCCGCGAGATCGCGGCTGAGCTGGGTCGCGCGGCGCCCGCGACGGAGTCCGCCGGCCGCAACATCGGATCCAGCATCCTCTCCGGCATCGGCGGGGTGCTCAAGGCCGGTGTCGGCGCCGTCGCGGGCGCCGCGCTCGGCACGGCCCTGTTCAAGGGCTTCCAGCGTCTCGACGCGATCGACACCGCGCGGGCGAAGCTCACCGGACTCGGGAACGACGGGGAGACCGTCAAGGGCGTCATGGCGAACGCCCTCGCCGCCGTCAAGGGCACCGCCTTCGGACTCGGCGACGCGTCCACCGTGGCCGCGCAGCTCGTCGCCGCACAGATCAAGCCCGGCCAACAGCTCGAGGGCGTGCTGAAATCCGTCGCGAACAGCGCCGCGGCCGCCGGCACGGACATCGGCGAGATGGGCTCCATCTACGCCAAGGTCGCATCCGTCGGCAAGGCGCAGAACGACTCGCTGCAGCAGGTCGCCCAGCGTGGCATCCCGATCTACCAGGCGCTCGCGTCCCGGCTCGGCGTGACCACGGACGAGATCTTCTCGATGGCGTCCGCGGGCGAGATCGGGTTCGACCAGTTCCAGCAGGCGATGACGTCCGCGGCGGGCACGGTCGCGTCCGAGATGGGTAACACCGTCAAGGGGTCGTGGGCGAACTTCATCGCGTCTCTCGGCCGGATCGGTGCCGGTCTCATGTCGGGCCTGTTCCCCAAGGTCGCCCCCGGCATCCAGGCGCTCACGAAGGCCCTCGGGCCGCTCGAGGACATCGCCGCCCGTGCGGGTGCCGCGCTGGGTGAATGGCTCGGCCCGTGGATCGACCGGATGACCGCCTGGGTCGCCGCGATCGACTTCACGAAGGTGGAGGACGGCGTCCGCGGGATCTACGACCTCGTCGTGAAGGGCGACTTCACGGGGCAGTTCCGCAACGCCTTCAACCTCGAGGAGGACTCGACGGCGGTCGACGTCATCCTGCGGATCCGGGACGGGATCGTCGGCATCTACGACTACGTCGTCAAGGGCGACTTCTCGGGCGCGTTCGCGCGTGCGTTCAACGTATCCGAGGACGACGGGATCGTGCTGTTCCTGTGGGGGCTCCGCGACGCCGTGGTGTCGTTCTTCTCGTCGCTGACCTCCGGTGACTTCTCCGGCGCGGCGTCGAGCATCGGCGCGTCTCTGCAGACGCTGACCCCGGCGTTGTCGGAGTTCGGCGCGCAGCTCCCGAAGGTGGGGCAGGCCGCGGCCAAGGTCACCGCGGGCGGCGTCGACGTGCTCACGCAGGTCCTGTCGTTCCTGGCGGACCACGTCGACACGATCATCCAGTTCATGCCGCTGATCGTGGCTGGGTTCATCGCCTGGCGCGTCGGGTCGGCGGCGGTCGCGAACGCGACGCTCGCGCTGCGCGGAGCGGAGCTCGCGGCGACGCCGGTCTACTTCGCGAACAACATCCTGCGGAACAACTCGGTCCGCATCGAGCGCGAACTCGCACTGGCGAAGGCTGCCGCTGCCGGATCCACCAATGTCGCGGCCGCGGCCACCACTCGCAGCACCGTCGCGACGCTCGCGGCGTCGACCGCGTCCCGTGTCGCCGCTGCTGGGCAGTGGCTGCTGAACGCGGCGCTGTCGGCGAACCCGATCGGCATCATCATCGTCGCGATCACGGCGCTCGTGGGGGCGCTGGTGTGGTTCTTCACGCAGACGGAGCTGGGGCAGCAGATCTGGTCGACCGTGATGGGGGCGATCGGCGCGGCCGCGACGTGGCTGTGGGAGAACGTCCTGTCGCCGGTGTTCACCGCGATCGGGGCGGTCTTCTCGTGGCTGTGGGACAACGTCATCAGTCCCATCGGGACGCTCGTGATCAACTACTTCCGGTTCTGGGGCGCGGTCGCGGTCTGGCTATGGGAGAACGTGCTGTCGCCCGTGTTCGGGAAGATCGGCGAGATCTTCTCGTGGGTGTGGCGGACCATCATCCAGCCGATCGTCGATTACATCGTGCTCGCGATCCAGGGCTGGGGCATCGTCTTCGGCTGGCTCTACGACACGATCATCCGCCCTGTATTCGCGGGCATCATGTCCGTGCTCGGCGCGGGGTGGTCGTGGCTGCGCGACAACGTGTTCTCGCCGCTCGGCCTCGCGGTTGACGCGATCGGGAAGGCGTTCGGCGCGACCGCGGACGCCGTCGGCAAGGCGTGGGAGGGCATCAAGCAGGCCGCCGCGGTCCCGATCAACTTCGTGCTGGACGCGATCTGGAACAAGGGGCTTCGCTCGTTCTGGAACGACCTCGTCACCACGCTGAAGATCGAGGACATGCGCCTCCCCGAGGCACCGCTGATCAAGTTCGCCTCGGGTGGTGTCCTGCCCGGATACACGCCGGGTCGTGACGTGCACCAGTTCTGGTCGCCGACAGGCGGTGGCCTCGCGCTCTCTGGCGGCGAAGCGATCATGCGCCCCGAGTTCACCCGCCTTGTCGGCGGGAAGGCTGGGGTCGACGCGCTGAACGCTGCAGCGATCGCCGGACGTCTCCCGATGGGGGACGGGGTCGGTCAGATCGCCGGGGACGTGTGGGACACAATCTCGCGCGCCGCGTCGGTCGCGTGGGAGTTCCTCACGAACCCGGGGCAGGCGATCCAGAAGCATGTCGTCGACGGCATCATCACTCCGCTCGCGTCGGGTCAGAACCTGTTCGGGCAGACGATCGCCGGTCTCGCCGGGAACACGGTGAAGGCGCTGTCGGGGATCTTCCCGACGGCGGCGGCTCCGGGCGGCGCCGGCATGGGCTGGGAAGCCATGTGGCGGATCGTGCAGTCCGCGCTCCCCGGGGTGTCGCTCACGAGCGCGCTCCGGCCGGGAGCGGTCACCGCGAACGGCGGGCAGTCGTACCACGCTCTCGGGCGCGCGATCGACCTGATCCCGGCGACGATGGACACCTTCAACCGGGTGGCCGCGCTGTTCCCGAACGCCGCAGAGCTGATCTTCTCGCCCGCGGGCGGTCGGCAGCTCCTGAACGGGAAGCCGTTCGATGGCTGGTCGGACGCGGTCCGCGCGCAGCACTGGAACCACGTGCACCTGGCGATGGCCGGCGGCGGGGTCATCCCGAAGCTGTACGACGACGGCGGGTGGCTGCCGCACGGCGGCATCGCGATGAACCTGTCTGGTCGGCCCGAGCCGGTGTTCACGGACGAGCAGTGGGGCCTCATGCGCTCCGGTGGCTCGCCGAGCACTCTCGTGTTCGTCGATCAGGATGGTGCGCTCATCGGCCGCATGAAGGCGGAAGCGCGGGGTGAGGTGCGCGCGGCGGCGTTCGAGGACGACCGGGCATGGCTCGGCGGAAGGAAGTCGGAATGATCGCCACCCTCACCCCTGAGACCGGTTTCGCTCCCGTCCCGCACATCCGCATCAGCATCGCCGAGGCGGACGCGTGGGATGGGGGCGGCCCGGACACGACGGGCCCGGACTCGTTCGACGGAGGCTCGCCCTCGACAGGGGGCGCCGGGTTCGACGCTGGGTCTCCGGCGAGCCTGTCGGTGACTCTCCCGGACGGAACGGACACGGTCACCCTGTGGTGGACGAGCGAAGGCCGCAGCGACATGGTCCCGGGGGCGATCCGCCGGCCCCTGACGTCCGCGTTCGGGCATCTCGACGTGGAGGCGGGGTTCGACGTCACCACCGCGTACGAGGTCGAGTGCTTCGCTAGCGGGGTGCCCGTGGGGCGGGTGCCGATCGGTTCGACGCTGCTGCCGTGGGAGGGCGACGAGGACGGGTGCCTGGTGCAGCAGCCCCTGAATCCGTACCTCAACGCGACGGTGGTCAACATGGCCGGGTCGTGGCCGTCGCTGACGCGTGAAGCTCCCGGCGAGCTCGTGCGCGTGCAGGGCGCGGTGTTCCCGTCCCTGGTGGGTGCGGGGCCTCGGCAGGCCGCGCAGGAAGTCGCGGTGCAGTTCGGCGTGGCCGGGCGTGGCATGTTCGACCGGCTCTGGGCGACGCTCGGGACGCAGGACGACCCGCAGCTCCCGGTGTGGCTGATCCGGTCGCACCAGGGGATCCTGCCGCGCCGGTTCTACGGGCACGTGAAGACGCTGACGCAGACCGACGCCGGGTACACCGGAGACGAGTGGTGGGCGGAGTTCTCCTCCACCCTGGCCGAGGTGGCGCGCCCGGCCCCCGGGCTGCAGGTGTCGCCGCTGTCGTACGACGACCTCGACGTGTCCTACGCGTCCTACGACGAGCGCGACGCGGCCTACGCGTCCTACGACGAGATGGACACCGACTGGTCGCTGGCGGGCGCCGCCGGCTGAACGTGAGGGGCGGGTGGGTCGATGCGAGCTGCGAACGACACCACCCGCCAACTCCTCGCGGACCTCGCCGATGGCCGCGGCGGCATCGAGAAGATCTGGACCGCCGACCTCATGTACGACGGCGAGCGGCGCCTCGAGGGGCTGCAGATCGACGAACCGGCGATCGGCTGGGACATGTCCCGGTTCGTCGTGGCGTCCGGGGCGGTGCCCGTGGTGTGGTCGGACGTGTTCGGGTCGTCGATGATCCCGCGGGAGATCGGCGACTGGTTCTCCCCGTTCGGTGCGGAGCTGCAGGTCGACTGCATCATCCGCGCCGGCCGGTACGAGGACCGCATCCCGATGGCTCGTCTCATCATCGACTCCGTCCCGGATGCCGACGACCGGCGGATGCTGTTCCAGGGGATCCCGTTCACGGCGGGGGAGTCGTTCACGGTGAACGTCGCCGACCGGCTGGCGAAGATCGCGCGGGACGAGTTCCGGGCGCCGACGAGCGCGAAGTCGTCGTCGGCGTGGCAGGAGATCCAGTCGGTCACCCGGTTCCCGGTGATCCGCTCAGTCCCGGATGCAGTGGTGCCCTCCGGCATCGTCTACGAGGGGCAGCGCTCCGCGGTTGTGAACAAGCTCTACGACCTGATGGGCGCGTGGCCGCACCTCACCGCCGACGGTGTGCTCACCGCGATCCCGAAGGCGTGGGGAGACCCGGTCGACGAGATCCGCGGGTTCGTGTCGGCGCCGGTGTCGATGTCCGCCGAGCAGACCTATAACAGCGTCGTCGTCGAGGGAAAGGATGATGCCGGCGACCCGATCTACGCGTTCGCCGACATCACCGAGGGGTTCCTGCGGGTGTCGAACCCGGGAGACAGCATGTCCCCGTTCGGGCGGAAGACCCGCCGCTACCAGTCCGAGTTCCTGCGGACGCGGCAGCAGTGCGAGGAGTTCGCCGCAGGGCTGCTCGAGCGCTCCGCCCGTCGCCGCGGCGTCCGCCGAACCATCACGGAGCCGTTCAACCCGCTCCGCGAGGTCGGCGACGTCCTGATCTTCGACGGCGGCCTGGCCCGGGTGTCGAGCCTGTCGCACAAGGGCGGGCAGACGATGACCACCGTCGACATCCCGGACCGGTAGGAGGTCGCCGTGGGCGAAGCTGCACGCCGCGAGACGGCCCGCAAGGCGGAGGCCGGGTTTCGTGCCGGCCGGTACGTCGGCGCGGACGGGCTGAACGCGCTCGTCGACCTCGGCGACCAGCGTGTCCCGGTGCCGTTCGCGACGGCCTGGGTGCCGCAGATCAACGAGGCGGTGACGGTTCTCGCGATCGACGGGGTGATGCGTCTCATTGGCCCGACGGTCCCGAAGCCGGGAATCGGGGTCGTGGAGACGATCAACGCCGAGAAGACGTCAGCGGTCGTCCAGACCGACTTCGGGACGTACACGCTCAGCGTCGCCCCTACGGACCCGGCGCCGTCGTCGGGGGACACGGTCGGTATCCACTGGTCGTCGCAGCCGTGGTGCACGCTCCTGCTCGACGTTCCCGACCCGGAGGAGCCCGCCCCCGACCCCTCCGGCGGTTCCGGTGGTGAAGTGAAGACGGCGGAGTTCCGCGCGATCGACACAGGGTCGACGGACCGGGGGAGCGCGCGGTGGTGGCAGCCGCAGCCGTGGTCTTCGGAGTCGACGTACGGGGCGTGGTTCTACGGGTCGCAGATCAAGGACACGATCCCCGCGGGCGCCGAGTTCGTGTCGCTGCAGTTCTACGTTGCGTGGGACCGGCGCCGCTATGGCGGGTCGCGGTTCACGCTCCACTCCGACGCGACGAAGGGCGGCGTGCCCGCGATGAGCGGGTACACGGTGTGGAACCCGGACGGCGGGTGGCAGACACCCCCGGACCCGGCCGGATGGTTCAACGCGCTGAAGACCGGCGGAGACCGATTCGGGGTCGGCCTGAATCAGGGCGGGTACGAGCAGTTCAAATCGTTGGCGCAGGACGGCATGTCCGGTGCGCTCCGGATCAGTTGGAGGTAGCACGTGGGCAACACCCTGAACGCGCTCGGCAAGCCGGTGTTCACGCCGACGCCGACGCAGACGACGGCGGACATGCAGGCCGCGGCCGACTGGGCTGAGAAGGTCGGCGGGCTGCTGAAGGTCACGAGCGCGCAGCGTGCGCTCCTCACCTCGGGGCAGACGACCGTGGGCTGGCTGATCGTCGAGACCGACACCGGCCGCATCTACCAGGTGACCGCGTCCGCTCCGCAGGGCGAGGTCATCGGCGGAGCCCGCATCCCCGGCGTCCTGACCGGTGTGCCGACCTCGACGACGTGGACGTACTCCCTCACCGTCTCCGGGACGACGGTCACTCTCGACGCGATCGTCACGAAGAACGACGGCGGATTCTTCGGTACGGCGATCCAGGGCATCCTGCCCGTGGGATTCCGGCCCGGCCGTGAGGTCATGGTGGTCGGCGCCTCCCGCAACGACGCCGAGCTCTGGGTGTTCCTCGGCGTGTACATCACCCCGGACGGCAACATCCGCCTCAACCAGAACAACGCCCCGAACATCAAGGTCATCGGCTTCCGCACCTCCTGGGAGCGGGCCTGATGAGCATTCGCTACGCCGACGGCGAGCACAACGCGGCATCCGGCACGCGGGAAGCGTTCGGCCGGTTCTCCGACGACCTCGTGGCCGCCGGCCTTCCGCCGATCACGGTGGTGTCCGGTGACCGTGAGCCCGCTGAGCAGGTCGATCTGTTCGTGACCCGGTTTCTTCAGCAGGCGACCGGGAGCGGCCCGTTCGGTGATGTGCGCTGGTGGGACGGCTCCGCGTGGGGGTACGGAGGCGGCACCCGGTGGGTGCGCTGGTCGAGCGCCGGCACGGTCGCGGTTCCCGGCACGGGGAACCACGAGAAGCGGCGCTCGGATGATCTGGCGTGGCCGTACAACGCGGTCACGACGGCGCACTTGCGCGCGCGAGAGATCGCCGCGCGGCACAACATCACCTGCGACGGCCTCGGCTTCGGCGAGCCGTGGCACTGGACGTTCTGGGGCGCGCTCGGCGTCATCGGCTCGCCCGCATCAACCGGCAACGCAACACCGATCCCGAAGGAGTGGGACGAGATGGCATCCGAACAGCAGATCGAGGACGCGGCCTACCGCGGTGCCCGGCGCGCGCTCAACGAGCGCGGTGCCGATGCGGCGCAGGTCATCCAGAACGTCGAGTTCCTCACCGACCAGGTGCAGGGGTTCCCCTCGACGGACCGCGACCAGACGTTCCAGCTCGCGACCGCGATCCGGTCGATCGCCACGATCAAGAGCTGGCTGTCGTTCACCCGCGTGAAGGTGCACTCCATCTGGGCGCGGACGATCGGCCGTGACGTGCGCGCTGGGATCAGCCCGCAGGACGTCGCCCTGATCGACAGCATCGAGGGCAAGCCGGGCGAGCACTCGTGAGCCTGCACGTTCGCGCGCGGCGGGCGTGGGAGTCGATCACCGAACCCAGACACCTGAAGGCGACCTACTTCGTGTTCTACGTCGTCGCGTTGGCGACGGGCTTCGCGACGCTCGTGCGGCCGCCGCAGTCGATCGAAGGCGCGCTCGGGACACCTCTCACCGCCGTGTGGGCCGGGTTCGTAATCATGGGCTCGTTCGGGGGCCTGCTGACGGTGTTCCCGGGCTGGTGGTTCGCTGAGCGGCTCTCGATCGTCATGATCTGGATCGGCGCGGCGATCTACTTCATCGTCGTGCTGTCGCTGCACCTCTCGCAGTCCGGGTCGCGCCTCACGCAGATGGGGTGGATCGCGCTCGGCGCGGGGCTCTTCTTCGTCCGCTGGCTGCTGATCAGGAAGTACACGTTCGAGCCCCGGAAGTGAGCGCCACGTGACCATCGAAGACCTCGTGAAGCTGATCATCGCGGTCTCCTCCGGTGGCCTGCTCGTGAAGATCCTCGATTGGGTCCGTGACGCCCGCAAGGGCCACCTGCAGAAGCGGCGCGCCGAGGTGGACGCCGCGATCGCCGAGCGCGACAAGGCGCGCGCTGAACGGGACACCGCGATCGAGGCGCGCGACGACGCCGTGGCCGATGCGGCGTGGTGGCAGCGGTGGGCCCGGATCGTCGAGGAGGCACTCGCGATCGCCCGCCGGCGCTTCATCGACGCGCCGTGCACGGATCCCGACGAGCTCGATCCCTATCCATCGCGGCCTGACCGCGACAAGCCCTGACCTCGGCGTCCGCCGGGGTCGTCACCGTCCCGGAAGGACACCATCATGGACATCGCTATTCCCGCCGCGCCCGCCGGCATCCTCACGCTGCTCGCGTTCTTCTCGCCGTACGCGATCGGAGCGCTGAACGGGCTCCTGCCGTTCGTGCGGAAGCCGTGGCAGAAGAAGGTCGTCTCGATCACCTTCGCCGTCGCCCTCGCGATCGTCGTCGTGCTGTTCTACATGAACATCACGGGCGAGCCGATCGGCAACATCTGGCTGTTCATGCTGCTCTCCGTCGTCATCGTGTCGGCGTCGTACACGCTCATCACCCGTGGCACGGCGTCCGCCGTCGAGCGCGCGACCGAGAAGCCGACGCGGGTCGACGGCGCGCACAACGAGTGATCCGCGTCCTCGTCGCGGCGGCCGTCCTCGCCTGGACGGTCGCCGCTCTCAGCTACCACGGCTTCACCCGCATCACCCCCTCGTCATCGACGTCGTCACCCTGTGGACGTCACCCCCTCTCGTAGATCAGGAGGCCGCTCGTGGCTGACCTCGTAGGACCGATCCAGTTCAAGCGCGGCACGTCCGCGGCATGGGCCTCGGCTGCCGTGCCCCTCGCCGAGGGTGAGATGGGCATCGACCTCACGCTCATGCGGGTGAAGATCGGTGACGGCGCGACGCTGTGGCCGGCACTGCCGTGGGCAACCGCGGACAGCACAACGATCGCTGCGCTGCAGGAGCTTGCTGAGAATGCTTCGGACGCTGTCGGCTTGGCGCAGGCGATCGCGGATCAGCGGATCTCGACTCTTCCGTGGAAGATCATCATCGCGTGGGGGCAGTCGAACGAGTCATCCCAGGGGACGGACTACACGGCTGACCCGGTGGATGCCCGGATCTTCGCCTTCCCGACCGCGGGCACCGGGGTGGGTACCATCGTGCCCGCTCAGGATCCGATCGGTTTCGGTGACGGGTCCACGGGCCTGTCCCCAGCTCTCGTGTTCGCCCGCCGGTACGCCGCCGCGAACCCGGGTGTGCGTGTCCTCATCGTCCCCGCCGCATGGTTCGGGACCGGGTTCTACGCGGGCGGTTCCAGCGGCAACCGTTGGCTCGTCGGGTGGACGCCCGGGACCGGGCAGGTCAACCTCACCGACCGTCTCGTCAGCCTGTCTCTGGCTGCCCGTGACCTGGCGAAGCAGTCGAGCCCGGCCGTGGAGTTCGCCGCTCTCGTCGGCATCCAGGGGGAATCCGACGCCTCCGCGAGCATCGACGCGGCCACCTACGCCGCAGCTCTGGACGGGTTCGTGGCCTACGTGCGCACCGCGCTCGGCGCGCCGAAGCTGCCGGTCGTGCTGGGGCAGATGATCCCGGAGTCGCTCGTCGGGGCGACGTCGTTCCGTCTCGGGATCAACGCGGTCCACATCGACACCCCGCGCCGACTGCTGTACTCCGGGTTCGCGTACGGCGCGTCGGGGTTCGTGAAGGCCGACGGCGGCACCGTGCACTACACGGCGGGCGGACAGCGGATCAACGGGCTGCGGCGCTGGGACGCGTACCTGCGGGCGCTGGCGAACGTGCCCGGGGTGCTGCCCCTGCCGCCGCGCAACGTGCGCCCCACCCTCGACTCGGGCACGCTACGCGTCGAATGGGACGCACCTGCTGGGCGTGTCACGTCCTACGTCGTGCAGACCCGCGGGATCGACTCCGGCGACTGGACGACCGAGTCGCGCACCGTGTCCGCCACGGGGGATTCGTACCTGAACACGGTGCAGACCCGGACGGGCATCCCGTCGGGGTCGATCGTCGAGGTGCGTATCGCGTCGGTGAACGAACTCGGACAGTCCGAATGGGCGAATGTTGTGCTGGTCGCGGCGACGGATGTTCCCACGCCGGCGGTGTCGCAGACCGGCGCGGGCCAGGTGGCGGTGTCGTGGGCGGCTAACCCGCTCGCGCAGACGTACCGGGTGGACTACAAGCTCGCGTCGTCGTCGACCTGGACGCTGGGCACCCCGCAGTCGGGCACGTCGAAGACGATCACGGGTCTGTCGGCGGCGCTGCACGACTTCCGGCTCATGGTGTCGACCACGTTCGGGTCCTCGAACAAGGCGGTGCAGTTCACCCTCGGGGTCGGCCCGCTGACGGGAACGTTCTGGCGTGTGGTGTCGCTGCGCGTGGCGGTATCCGGCTACACGGGTCCGCTGGTCCGCGTGCGCCGAGCATCCGACAACGTCGAGACCGACATCTCCGCGACGTCGGGTGGTGGGCTCGACTTGGCTGCGCTCATCACGGCATCCGGTGGCGGCGACGCTTTCGTCGTCACCTGGTACGACCAGACCGGCAACGGTCGCCACTTCACGCAGTCGACGGCCGCGGCGCAACCGAAGATCGTCGAATCCGGTGCGGTGCTGACCGTGAACGGGAAGCCCGCAGTCCGGTTCGACGGTGTGGACGATGTCCTCGTGTCGACGGCGGTCGGCGCGTACAACGACGGGTCGGCCACGTTCTACACGGTCGCGATGTCGCCGACAGCACCGGCACAGGGTGGGGTGCTGTTCGGTGAGGGTCGTGCGTCCTCGTCGGTGCCGTACTACCGGCCGATCGTGTCGAACCGTTCCGATGGTCGATTGGATGCGCTGATCCGCAACGACGCCTCCACGGTCATCCGGGCACAGAACGGCACCGGGTACCTGCCTGCCGCGTTCACTGCGACGGGTGCGCAGATCACCGTGATCGACAGTGGGTCGAACCTCACCGGTCGCCTCAATGGGGCACAGCTCTACTCTGAGGCGTACACGCGACCGTCCGCGATCACCCTCGACGCGGCTGGCCTGGGCGCGAACCCGCGCGCGACGACACCGTTCTGGACGGGTCTGATCGCGGAGTTCGCAGAGGTTCACGCCGTTCACGACTCCACCACCCGCGGCGCGAACGAGACGAATCAGAAGGCGTACGCGGGCACCCCGTGACGCAACAACGCCCCCGGCGTCCTACTCTTCGGAGCGGGACGCCGGGGGCGTTTCGTCGTTCACGTGCGCACCGTCACCGCGTTGCGCCACACGACCGGCTCCCAGTGGTCCCCGCGGACGTCGACCGCGATCATCACGACCCGGTCGTTCGCACCCCGCGCGACACCGGGGACACGCTCTGCGGGCCGGTCACGCCACTGCACCCACACCCACACCGGCCGCGGCGCCGGGAACCACTCGACAGGCTGCGGGCCGAACGCCTGCATCGGCAGCGTGCATGGCGCGACCCGTGTGAGCGTCAGCTGCAGCTTCTCGTCTGTGACCTTCGTCGAGCCCATAGACCGGTCCCCTTCCCCGGCCGAGGGGAACAGCGTACGCGGCGGCACCGACAGGCTACGCTTCGACCATGAAACGCACGGGGGCATGGTTCGCGGGGGTAGCGGCGATGGGGCTGCTGCTGACGGGGTGCGGGGCGGCGGATACCGCGCCAGCAGAGTCCGCACCGACCGCCGAGGCACAGCCGACTCCGACGCAGGAAGCGGCGGCGGAGCCGGCGGGCACGCGACAGAACCCGGTGCCGTTCGGCGAGGCGTACACCTTCGAGGACATCGGTGAGGCTGGCGGACCCGCCTGGAAGGTGACGATCGACCAGCCCCGCGACATGAGCGCCGAGATCCTCGCCGCGGCCGTCGAGAAGTACGGTGACGACGAGTCCTACCTGGCGCCCTCGCGACCCGAGGCGGGGACGACGTTCGTCGGCTACACCGGCACCCTTGAGCGTCTGCTCGACACCCCGATGGCACCCGGCTACGACCTCGAGCTCGCGGTCGTGGGCTCCGACGGCAACACCTACAACGCGATCGCGTTCGGCGTCGGCGGTCCCGAGGAGAACATCGTGAACATCGCGGAGATGTACGCGCCGGCCACCGCGCGGTTCTCGGATGTGCAGGTCGTGCCGGAGGGTGTGACCGCTGGCCAGGTGCTCGTGACGATGCGGAACACGGGGGAGCGGATCTACTTCGGAACGCCGCCTGCGTCCTGACGGGGCGATCCGCGTGGGATGACGTGCACGCGGCACGCGTGGCACCACGTCGCGGCGATCACCGTCCCGCACCGGGGGCACGCGATCGGCGGAGGCAGGGTCACGCGGGGGAGCGTAGTCCGGATGTCGGAGGCCCCGCGCAGACTGTCCACATGGCGAGCATCGAGGTGACGGAGCTGCTCGACTTCGAGGAGCAGTGGCCGCGATGGTCGGCGCGCAAGGATGAGGCAATCCGCGCGCGGTTCGGCGTCACGCCTGCGCGGTACTTCCAGATTCTGAATCGAGCGATCGACACGCGAGGCACTCGAGGCGCGACCCATGCTGGCATCCCGTCTGCGGCGGTGTCGGGAGCGCGCGCGAGCCGAGCAGACGCGCCGCCACGCGGGCTGATGTCTCACATTCGTCTCACATGTCGGATGACGTCGGTGTCGCCCGGTGTCGGCGATTGTCGCTCCCACGGCAGAGATTACCCCCGGTCAGGCAGCGAAAGTGTCGTCCAGTGTCGGCGGGTGTCGTTCCTTGTCGCACCCGTCGAGGTAGTCAAGGGGTCGCAGGTTCAAATCCTGTCATCCCGACAGTCGAGGCCCCGGTGGATCAAAGGATCCGCCGGGGCTCTGTCGTTGCGTGAAATAGGGTGGGGATCCGAAAGGCCTCCTGCTGTACGCAGGGTTGCTCACTCCATCAGACGGTAGAAGTCCCGTACAGCGAGATGGAGGCGCACAACCTCGTCCTCGGCGAGCGGCGCGCAGTGGGCGATTGGCCCACGGAGGAGGTTGAGGCTGCTCAGCACCTTCTCGACACCCCGTTTGCTGTTGAAGGTGGCGCCGAAAATGTCCCAGTTGACCTTTAGGATCTCGCCGAGCTCACCGAACGTCGTGTAGTCGATCGGGTGTGAGGATCGTAGCGTGACGCCGTTGTCCTGCTCGCGCTTCTTGTTGTTGTCCACTGCCGTCTTTACACTCTCAGGGCAGTGCTCGTCCCACCACTTCTCCCCGTGCGCCTCCTCCAGTTGCGACTCGATCATGTCGCGAATCTCATTCTCGAGGCAGTAGAAGATTTGGTAGTAGCGCGCCATCTCCGCCGCCTGCGCGCGGAGGGCGGCAGAGAACTGAAGGTAGTAGCTCTCCTGAGTCGTGACGTCGTCGACAACATCGTCACCGGCGACCGGGTCTACGTCGAAGCGAGCCGAGATGTCCTCCAACTCCACTCGCAAGAGTTGACGTCCCATGTGCATCAGTTGCACCTGGCTAAGCGAGTCACTCACAGAAGATGATCTTTCAGGGCCTTGAAGATTGAGTTGAACACCGCGATGTCACTGGTGTTCGGCAGATTGATGTTGATCGTGTACCCGAATCGAACAGCTGCCCCGCCGAGACTCGGGTCTGGGATTACTCCTCCGGGTGGTGGAGTGTCACTGGCGTGCTGCTGCGAGTTGCCCGGAGTCTCAGCGACAGCACCGCTTGTGGCACCAGACGCTGTGAAGTCGGCGTACGGCTTGAGCGCCTCGAAGGTTCCGACGATAGCGCGCACGGTGCTCGATCCGTCTTCCGACCCAGTGACCTCTTTGACTAACCCTTCGAGTTTCTTCTTGTCGAGCTTGTCGGCGAACTCGTTGCGTTTGTAGAGCGGCGCGTAACCAGTTCGGATAGCCTCGGCCATCGCGGCCTTCGACTCATCCACCGAACCGCGGAATCTCTTGTACAGCTCTGTGGGACTCCCGTCAGAACTGATCAAGGAGAGTCGCTTGCCCAAAGGGATGAAGGGCCTGGCGCTGCCACTGGAGAACCCGAGCACCGTTCCGAGGAAGTCCTGCGAGAAGCGATCTGGAGTCTTTGCACTCTTGATTCCGTCAAGAATCTTGCTGACCAGTCCTGTGGACTGCATGTAGGGAAGGGTCTCGGCCACGGCGCATCAACTCCATCTCGGATTGACCCCGAGCATATCGGGACGCGATCATACGGTCTGCTATCGCGCATAGCGAAAGCGGCTACGCGGGATGCCTCCGCCAGTGTCATCGACATGGCGCGATGTACAACTCCGCGAGACGGTCAACGCACTTCAGGTGGCCGTGACGCCTGCCCTGTTCACGGTGGCCGGTCGCAGGGCTACCCGCGGTCCAACTAGACCCCGCACGCTCCGCAGTATCCGCCAGTGGCGATCCGTCGTGGGGTCGAATCTCTGGCCGGTCGTCATCGGGTGGTAAGTCTTGCACCGCTGATGAGCTTCGCGCTCAAGCGCTGATTCGTCGTGATGTGGAGAAAGAGAAGGAGGCTGCTCGGCACCGAGACCGTCGGGACGTCGTCCATGTCGCGCTTGGCTAGATCGCGGGAGCGCCGCGCAGGACATGCATGACGCGCCAAAGGCCAACGGCGTGACGGTCTGGTTCAGAAAGAAGGACGTGCCGCTCGCGACGTCACCGTCGGGACAGATCAACAAAGGCCTGAGGATGTCGCGCATCAAGATTGTGTCGGGCACCCCGGCAATGCTTGACGGCATCATCAAGGAAGGCCTCGCGCAGCAGAAATTGCCTGCGCCGCTCTTCACCGATCGAACTTTCGCGATCGCGCGTGGCACGATGTTTGAAGCATTGCCCGACGCGAGTCCGCTTCTGGATCCGACGGTCTGGACTTGACACCGCGGAGTCGTCGCTGGAGGACGTGGCGGCGAAGGTTGCATAAGCCGTGTTCCTCGCGGAGCTCGTCCATCTGCAGATCACGACGCGAGAGGACATCGCTGGTGGAATCATTTGAGAAGGCTTTGGTCCCGGCTGACCTGGATTATCTGTCGTCGCGCGAGCTTCCGGCGCGGGTGGATCTGCGAGTCCCACGCGTCCTGGACCGATACGGGCCGTTTCGGTCGCCTGCTCCCGCGCTGAGCGGCGCTGCCTCAGGGCGCCTAGCGGATGTCGCGCGCACTGAAATGGCAGGAGTGGAGAGTCCGTTCGTTCGTCCTGGTTGGCTGAATCAGCAGCCGATACCGCGTTTGGTGATATCGGCGAGATACGACGGCCGCGACGCCTTTGGCGCGTCGCGGATGCTGGGCAGACTGGACCTCGCTGCGCGTAGAGCTGGGGCGATGTATCACCAAATCATGATTCGTGGCAGCAAAAAGAGAGAATGGCCGGAACCTATCCGCACTTTCCAAGGTGGACTGCACCTCCTCGACGCTCGCGTCGGCTCATTCGAAGTGCTCACGACGGTTTGGGGCGTGCTCGTATCGGTGGCGACCAGCAGCCCCGTCGCAGTCGCTGGTCTCATGGCGCTGGCATGGGACGTCGGTCAGACGGGAAAGTATGTCGCCGCACGCTGGCGGGCAGGCGCAGTCGTGGAGCAACCAAACGGCAGGCCTTCGTTCGACGTCTCTGACGCAACTGAGCCCTGGAGTGCTAATCAGACTCAGAAGTTGGTCCCCGTCATGAACCGCGCGATCGCGAACAATCAGGCGTTCGAGTACTCCCTCGATGGGCGTGAACTTCAGATCAGGTTGACCGTACTTCCCAAGGGCGACGAGATCTAGTGACGACGATGCGCATGGCGCGAGACTATCGAGCCGCGTCCCTGGCGGCTGCCGTCCCGGCGGGCCAGGATGTCCTCATCGCCTCGTCCGCCGGACGTGCGCCCGACGGAGGGAGCCGCGGATGCCCGCAGGAACGAAAGACGATCCGTGGGTGCTGCGGACTCCGCCGGGCAGCTCGGAATACACCCTGTACCGCGACGGCGAGGAGCTGATCTGTCAGGTCGGCTCGACGAAGTTGACGTACCAGGCCCGCGCGATCGACGACCTCCACGCCTGGCTGCTCGGCCAGAGCGACTGGGTGCCGCTCGGTGCCGCGGATGAGCAGAAGCCCGTGGTCGAGGGAACGGTCGAAGCGTGGGGGCGCTCCGAGAGCAACCCCGTCGGGGGCTGGTACGGCACACGCAAGGGATATCGCGGACGCTTCGGCATGTACCTGCCCCCGCTGCTCGAGGAACTGGGGCTCGCTGAGCTGACCCACGACGCGCGGAACAATCGCATGCGCGCGCTCTGAGTGCCCGACGCGTCAGTGAGCCTCGGTGGCCGACTCGGAGCCGCCCTCGAGCCGCCCCCGGATGACCGCCGTGATCTCGGCGAGAGCGTCGAGGTGCGCCGGGCTGAGCGCATCGACGACGAGTCGTCGCGCCGTCTCGATGTGCCGCGGGGTCGCGCGGATGAGGTCGCGGCGGCCGTCCGCGGTGAGCCGGACATCGGTCGCACGCCGATCCTCCGCGGAGGCGAACCGCTCGACGAGCCCGCGCTTCTCCAAGCGAGAGCACACGTGCGAGAGGCGCGGGAGAGTGGATGCCGTCTCCGCGGCGAGCGCGGTCATGCGCAGCGTCTGGTCGGGCGCGAATCGCAGTACGGTGAGCACCGAGAATTCGAAGTGCGTCATCCGCGAGTCGCGCTGCAACTGCGCGTCGAGTGCCGCCGGCAGGAGCTGGCTCACGGTGACCAGGCCGACCCATGCCGCGGACTCCTGCGCGTTCATACGGGGTGCGCGGAATACCACGCGACCATCCTAAGTTACTTGTAGCGACAACCAATCGCCGGAGTGGTTGCGATGACATCGTCACAGGGAGCTTCTCGTGGATCAGGCCTCGAAACCCGCCGCACCGTCGTGGAGCGCGCCGTCCGTGCCGACGCCCGGCGCGGCGCCGGACGGCACGCGCATGGACACGGTCGAGCTGCTCGTCAGCGACCTCGACGGGATGACGGATTTCTACCGGCGGGCGGTGACGCTCGACGTCCTCGACCAGTCCGGCGCGACGGCGACCCTCGGGCGCGGGGGCGTGGCATCCATCGTGCTCCGGCAGGAGAAGGACCTCCCGGGCCGCGACAGCCGGGGCGCCGGGCTGTACCACACCGCCATCGTGTTCCAGGATCAGGCCCGGCTCGCCTCCGCCCTGGCATCCATGGCCCGGCACGCCGGGCAGATGTACGAGGGATCCGCCGATCACCTCGTCAGCGAGGCGTTCTATTTCCACGATCCCGAGGGCAACGGGCTCGAGCTCTACCGCGACCGCCCGCGCGACCAGTGGACGGTCCACGCCGACGGCACGGTGCAGATGGCGTCGGAATTCCTCGACCCGAATCAGTTCCTGCAGCGCTGGTACGACCCCGAAGCGAAAGACAGCGGGACGGATGCCACGGCCACCATCGGACACGTCCACCTCCAGGTCGGCGACATCCCCGCGGCGCGACGCTTCTACGCCGGCATCCTCGGATTCGACGTGACCGCCGACCTGGGCTCGGCGCTGTTCCTCTCGGCGGGCGGCTACCACCACCACCTCGGCATGAACACGTGGCACAGCGCCGGCGCGGGGCCTCGCGCGGCCACCCTCGGCCTCGGCGACGTGCGCATCCTCGTGCCCACGCGCGACGACGTCGAGGCGTTCGCCGAGCGCCTGCGCGACCACGACATCGCCGCGGCCGACGACGGGCGCACACTGCGGCTCGCCGACCCGTGGGGCACGCGGTTGGCGATCACGCCCGCGGGTGCGTAGTCGACGACCCGGTGTTACGTCGCGCTACGTCTCGCGGCGGCGTGGGCGGCGGCATCCCGTACCGTCGTGACATCGCACTCCCCGAAGGCAGGTGAAGCCATGTCCCGCACGATCTCGTCGACAGTCCACCCGATCCAGCGCTGCATGGCGTCCGCGCACCCCGCGGCGTGGTCGGACGGACTCGTCACGCACGTCGACGGCGCCGAGGCGACGATCGCGCTCCTGAACGGCGAGAGCGTGCGCGTACGGATCGTCGGCCCGGCGGTCGACCTCGTGGCGGGGGAGCCGGTGGCCTACCACCCGGTCGCGGAGCTTCTCAGCGCGACGGCCGCCCTCACGACCGCGCGCCGCGCCTGAGTCCTCAGGCGGACATCGAGGCCATCATGGCCTCGCACTTCATGACCATGTCGTCGCACGCCATGGCGCAGTAGCGGCACATCTCGTCCATGTCGCCGTGCATGCGGCACTCGTCGGCGCACGCCTTCCCCATCGTCATGCAGGCCGTCATCATGGCCGTCATCACGTCCATGTCCATGCCCGCAGGGCGCATCATCATGTGCATCGTCGCCTGGGCCATCTCGACCATGTTCGAGCACATGGCGCAGCACTTGGCCATCTCGGCGCCGTGCATCATGTCGCTGCCGGCGCACATCGCCGCCGCCATCGCGCAGGCGTTCAGGGACTGCATGCAGTCCTGCAGGGCATCCATGTCCATGGTCATCTCGCCCATGTCCATCGACTTCATCATCATCGTGGTGTCCATGTGGGTCTCCCGTGTGCTCGAAGCGGATGCGATCGGCCGGCGGCGGAGCGCTCGTGTGACGGAATGTTACGCCTTCCGCTCCGGCGGCTCACGGGACTCTCAGGAGAGTGATCAGCCGCCGAGTCGCTCGCGCAGGAACTCGACGACCTGTTCGTTCGCCCGCTGCGTCGGGTGACCCGGGACGGTGGCCGAGGCGTCCGTGAGGACGGAGTGCGCGCCGGCCGGGATGCCATCCGGATTGCCCGGGGAGGAGTCGATCTCGAACGCCCGCCATCCCTCGCCGAGAAGCCGCTCGAACGCCGCGAAACGCTCCGCCGGGACGCTGCGGTCGTTCGTGAACCGCAGACCGAGCGCGCACAGGCCGTCGCCGGCGCGGCGGCGCACGGCGGACGCCTCGGTCGGACTCAGACCGGTCGCGGTGCGCCCGGCGCCGATCGGCGGGGGGAGCGCGGGCTGGGAGACGACGGGCGCGAGCACGCTCTCGTCGGCGGCCGTCGCCAGAGCGAATCCGCCGGAGAAGCACATCCCGATGACACCGACACCGGGCCCGCCGCGCTCGGCGTGCACATCACGCGCGAGGGCGCGCAGGAAACCCGCGATCGGACGATCGGCGCGACGTGCGAACGCCGCGAACTCGCGTGACACGCACATGCGCAGAGCGGAACCGGCGATGTACCCGCCGCTCACCGGCCGCCCCGGCGTTCCGACGATGGAGGGGAGGGCGACGTGGAAGCCCGCGGCGACGAGTCGCTCGCCGAGCGCGATCACCTCGGGGGTCGCGCCGGGGAGCTCCGGGATCAGGATGACGCCGGGACCGTCGCCCGAACGATAGACGTCGTGCGTGATGCCGTCGTACGCGAAGGGCGAGACGTCCCAGTCGGCCAACAGATCCGTGGTCATGTGCTCAGTGAATCACTACCGCGCCCGGTGGCGGCGATCCGGCGGACTAATCGAGTCGGATGCTCCCGGTCGCGGGGTGCTCGTGCGGCATCCGGTCGCGGTCGTACGTGATCTCGGTGTAGCCGTGCGGCTTCGGCTTGCCGTCCTCGTCGACGCTCACGAACACGAGCCGCTCGATCGTGAGGATGCGCTTGCGCGTGATCATGTTCCGCACGACCGCGCGCATGGTGAGCGACGTGCGACCGAAGTGCGTCGCGGTGAGCCCCATCTCGATCAGGTCGCCCTGCAGAGCGGATGCCTCGAAGTTGATCTCCGAGATGAGCTTCGTGACCACGCGGTAGTTGCCGAGCTGGATGATCGCGTAGATCGCGGCTTCCTCGTCGATCCAGCGCAAGAGGCTGCCACCGAACAGGGTGCCGTTGGCGTTCAGGTCTTCGGGCTTGACCCACTTGCGGGTGTGGAAGTTGATGCCGTCATCGGAGGGATGCCACTGCGGATGCGTCACCCCGACAACGCTACCCGCCCGGGCCACCCGCCTCCGGCGCTCCGCCTCCGAACCGCAGCGACGCGACGAACTCCAGCTTGTCGAGCACCGGATCGGGGATGACGAAGGGGTAGAGGTCGGCCTTGCCCATGGACCGGTTGATCATGTTGAGCGAGGTGGTCAGTGGCATCCACACCCCCGTCACGAGGTCGCGGAAGCGCGAGAACGCGTCGATCCCGCCCACGGTGAGGAGGCCGTACGCGGTCGCGGTCTCGATCGTGTCGGTGATGTGGAGGAAGTGCGCCCAGGTCTCGGCGAAGTCTTCGTACGGGTGCATCGTCGCGTACGTCGAGATGTAGCGCTCGGGCCAGTCGGCCGGCGGCCCCTCGGAGTAGTGGCGGTCGATCTCGGCCTGGTAGTCGGCGGTCTCGTCGCCGAAGAGCTCGCGGGCCTCCGCGATGCGGTCGGTCCCCTCGACCATGACCCACTCGATGTAGTGCCCGACCTCGTGCCGGAAGTGCCCGAGCATCGTGCGGTACGGCTCGCCGAGCTGGTTCTGCACCTTCACGCGGTAGGCGTCGTCGCTCTCGGCCAGGTCGATCGTGATGACCCCCTCGTCGTGCCCGATGACGACGTTCTCGGCGACGCTCGAGAGCAGGTCGAAGCACAGGCCGCGCTCGGGGTCCTGCGCCTTGCTCGCGACGCGGAATCCGAGCCGGTCGAGTTCGAAGAGCAGCCACCGCTTCGCGCGCTCGGCGGCGGGGAACTGCGCGAGTCCCTGGAGGTCGGCGTCGTTGGGGCGGACGCGGGTGAGATCGCACGCTGCGCACTGGCCGCCCTCGAGGGGCGCGAGCCACGTGCAGCCGGACAGGTTCAGGTTGCGGCAGACGTGCCACACGAGTCCGGACGAGTCGATGTAGCGACCCTGCGCGTCGACGGGCACGATCTCGGCCTCACCGCGCGAGAAGCCGAGGGCGGTTCCGCACGACACGCAGACCGAGTTCTCGAAGTACAGGGCATTGCCGCACACGCGGCACCGAAACGACTTCACGCGTCCAGCCTGGCAGGCCGGGCGCCGGGGGGAAGCGGAGTTGCGTACGGCGGCCACGGGTCTTTCGTCCCGCGAGGCCCACGACGCGGCGGATATCACGGTGGTGACACCGGTCGCCGGTCGGGGAAAGGGGGCGAGATGAGCACGGCGGGCACAGCACGATCGCGCTCCGGCGGCATCGCCGTCTTCGTGACCGTGGCGTTCGCCGTGACGTGGGCGATCTGGGCGCCCCTCCTGGTGCAGGCGCAGACCGCAGGTCTCGAGCGGATGCCGTGGACCTTCTTCCTCGCCTCGGTCGGGCCGCTGTGCGGCGCTGTCGCGGCGTCGGCGTGGGAGGGCGGGCTTGGCGCTCTGCGCGCGTGGGCGGGGCGCGCGTTCTCGCTGCGCTTCCGGTGGGTGTGGTGGGTGGTCGGGATCGGGATGCCGCTGGCGTACCTCGGCATCGCGTGGCTCGTGGTCTTCGTCGTCACGGGCGCCTGGCCCGACCCCGCCGCGTTCGGACTGACCGAGAAGCTCCCGGGGCTGGCCTGGCCGCTGGTGGCGCTGGTGTGGGTGCTCACCTTCGGTCTCGGCGAAGAGGCCGGCTGGCGCGGGTGGCTGCTCCCCGCGCTGACGCGGCGCGTGTCGCCGTTCTGGGCTGCATTGATCGTCGCCGGTGTGTGGATCGCCTGGCACGCGCCCGCGTTCTTCTTCAACCCCACGTACACCGAGATGGGCGCCGGGATCATCGGGTGGATGCTGGCGCTGGTGTGCGGCTCGTTCCTGCTCGCGTGGATGACGGTGGGTGCACGCGGCAGCATCGTCCCGGTGCTTCTCTGGCACGCCGGGTTCGACCTGCTCACCGCGGCGGACCAGTCGGCCGGGATCATCGCGTCGACCATCAGCGCGATCGTCATGGTGCAGGGCGTGCTGTGCGCGTGGTTCCTCTGGCGACGGCGTGCCGACGGGGCCCGCCCGAGCGTGTCGGCCGGGCCCCGCGCGGTCAGTACACGATCACCGGCTTGACCGTGGCGCCGCTGTGCATGTCGGCGACGCAGTACGTCCGAGAAGGACGCGCCCGTCGACGCGCCCTCGGTCGCCCGCTGAATCTCCACCGCTCCTGAGGTGACCATCTATACGTGGTGAGGTCGGTCAGCGAATCACCGCCGCGCCCGGTGGGGGCGGTCCGGAGAGCCGGTCCGGGCGGATCGAGCCGAGAGGGACTAGTCCGCGGATGCCGATCCCGGCGTAACGGGCCTCTTCTGCCAGGGCCAGCGGCCCGTGATCTCCAGCTCGAGCGACCAGCTCAGGAACGTGCGGATGACGATGATCGCCGCCAGCACGCCGACGCTCGAGAGCGTGGGAGTCACCGCGACGGTGCGGATGATGTCGGCGGCGACCAGGAGCTCCAGGCCGAGCAGGATGGAGCGCCCGAGGAATCGGCGGAAGCGGACGTACGTGTCGGGTTCCCGCCGGAGCGCGCGCGGGACCGCGAGGACGATGGCGGCGATCACCCCGATCACGATCGCCCCGACGCCCACGGCATCCAGTGACTTGCCGATGCCTTCGATGATCTCCGAGAACCCCATGGGGCGATTCTCGTCGCGGTCGTCGGTTTCGGCGCACGTCTCCCGCGACGGCGCGCCGGACCGCGGCGCCGCGTCCCGCGGATCAGCGCGGCAGCACGCGGGCGAGGTGGTCCGCGAGTTCCTCGCTGACGTTCACGGCCGAGCGGTCGTAGAGCCACTGGATCTGCAGCCCGTCCCAGAGCGCGATGAGCCATGCGGCCTCGAAGGCGGGGTCGCGGTCGGGTGCGAGGTCGCCGTCGGCCTGCGCCGTGCGGAAGAGATCGGTCGTGGCGTCCAGGAGGTGCCGGTACCGCGCGATGAAGTACGGTCGCGCGGGGTGTTCCGCGGCCGACGCCTCGCAGGACAGCACGGCATGCACCTCGATGAGGCCGGGCGAGCGCTCGGCGTTGCGGCGCGCCGTGTCGGCGAAGGCTCGCAGCGCGTCGGCGGCCGAGGCCGCCTCGTCGCCACCCGCCTGGCCGATGGAGCGGTCGCGGGCGACCAGCACCTCGATCAGCAGCGTCTCCTTGGTGGGGTAGTGGTGGAACAGGGTCGACTTCGACACCCCCACCCGCTGGGCGACGTCGTTCATGCTCGTGGCACCGTAGCCGCGTTCGGCGTACAGCCGTGTCGCGTCGGCGACGATCCGCGCCCGGCGCGCGCGTCCCGACGCGTAGCCCGCGGGCATGTCGGGCGGCTCGGGGGGAGTGAGGGCCACGGGCCGGCGGGCGGCGCGGGGCGTGCGGCGGTCGAGCGGGGGGAGCGGGTGCCGCAACCGCTCGCCGGCGCCGTGGAGGGCGGCGACCACCGAGACCCGGTCGGGGGTGAGCAGCTCGAGCAGCTGCAACCCGTCCCACGCGGCCGGGTACTGTACGGCGAGGCGGTCCGGATCGTGGTCGGCGTGGACGTCGCCTGCGGCCTGCGCCGTGCGGAACTGCGCTGCCGACGCCGCACGCACATCGGCGTACCTCTTGCGCATGTGGGCGTGGGCGGGATGCTGCGTCGCCGTGGCCTCGCCCGCGAGAGCCGTGAAGGTCGCGAGGTACCCCGGCTGGACGCGGTGGTGCTCGGCGATGCGCGCGGCCGCCGGCGCCGAGAGGCCTTCGGCGTCGGCCCAGGCGCCGGTCTCGGTCTCGTAGCGGTCCACGACGGCGAGGAGGATCTCGTCCTTCGAGGCGAAGTGCCGCCGCAGCCCCGGGTGGGTGATCCCCGCGGCCTGCGCGATGTCGCGGAGCGACGCGGTGCGGAAACCCTGGCTGGCGAAGAGCGTCGTCGCGGCGTCGATGATCGCCTCGCGGGTCCGGAGCCCGCGTGCCGAGGGCGCTGCCACCGTCATGCCGTCAGGGTAGCAATCAGCGAAGCCATCGTTACCAGTCGGTCGGGTTTGCGTGTATCGTCGGCGACGCGCAGACGCGCGGCGCGGCTGCGCCCGGTGAAAGGACACCCGATGACAGAGCTGTCGCCTCCCTCGAGCGCCGCGTCCGACGGGTTCGCTCGTCCCTGGCTGGATGCGACCCTGCCGATCGACGACCGGGTCGAGCTGCTGCTGGCCGAGATGAGCCTGCCCGAGAAGGCCGGTCTCTTCTTCCACGCGATGATCGCGATGGGCGACGGCGGCGCCCTCGCCGATGCCGATCCGCGGTTCGGGCTGCCCTCGACGCACGACTACGTGGTCGATCGCCACCTGTCCCACTTCAACCTGCTGACCTCCGAGGCCGACGCGCGCACCATGGCCATGTGGCACAACCGCCTGCAGGAGCTGGCGGCATCCACTCGTCTCGGCATCCCCGTGACCCTCTCGACGGACCCTCGGCACTCGTTCTCCGAGAACCCCGGTGCGGCTCTCCGGGCCGGCGCGTTCTCGCAGTGGCCCGAACCGATGGGACTCGCCGCGACGCGGGACGCCGATCTGGTGCGCCGATTCGGTGACATCGCCCGGCAGGAGTACCTCGCGTGCGGGTTCCGTGTCGCCCTGCACCCCCAGGTGGATCTCGCCACCGAACCCCGCTGGGCGCGGCAGGTGCAGACCTTCGGCGAGGACGCCGACCTCACCGCCGAACTCGGATCCGCCTACGTGCGAGGCTTCCAGGGCGAGTCCTTCGGCTCCGCGTCGGTGTCGACGATGGTCAAGCACTTCCCGGGCGGCGGTCCGCAGAAGGACGGCGAAGACCCGCACTTCGCGTACGGGCGCGAGCAGGTCTACCCGGGCGACGCGTTCGAGCTGCACCTGAAGCCTTTCGCCGCCGTGTTCGCGGCCGGCGCCCGCCAGGTCATGCCCTACTACGGAATGCCGGTCGGCACCGAGTACGAGGAGGTCGGCTTCGGATTCAACCGCTCGGTGCTCACCGGGCTGCTCCGAGAGCGCTTCGGATTCGACGGCATCGTCTGCACCGACTGGGGGCTGGTGACGGATGCCGACATCGCCGGCGACCCGTTCCCGGCCCGGGCGTGGGGCGTCGAGCATCTGACGCGGGCCGAGCGGATGGAGAAGATCCTCGACGCCGGGGCCGACCAGTTCGGCGGCGAAGCGTGCGTCGACCTCCTCGTCGAGCTGGTCTTCGACGGCGTCGTCCCCGAGGAGCGGCTGGACGTGTCGGCGCGCCGACTCCTGCGGGAGAAGTTCGCTCTCGGGCTGTTCGAGAACCCGTACGTCGACGTCGACGCCGCGGAGCGGATCGTCGGCGCTCCCGAGTTCCGCGCGGCCGCCGATCATGCGCAGCGCGCGTCGATCACGCTCCTGAGCAACGACGGCGTGCTGCCGCTGCGCGCGGGCGCCGCGGTCTACGCCGAGGGGATCCTCGGCGAGGAGATCGTGGCCTGGGGCGGACGACCGGTCGACGACCCGGCCGCCGCGGACGTCGCGGTGGTGCGCCTGCACGCGCCGTACGAGGTGCGCGGGACGACGTTCGAGAACTTCTTCCACGCCGGGTCGCTGGAGTTCCCGGATGCCACGCGGGCGCACATCGCCGAGCTGTCCGCGGTGGTGCCCACGGTCGTCGACGTGCTCCTCGATCGCCCCGCGATCCTCGAACCGCTCGTGCGGAGTGCGTCGGCGGTGACCGCCAACTGGGGGGCGAGTCCGGCGGCCCTGCTCGACGTCCTCGACGGCACCTTCCCCGCGCGCGGGCGCCTGCCCTTCGATGTGCCGAGCAGTACCGCGGCCGTCGAGGCGTCTCGCCCCGACGTGCCGTTCGACACCGCGGATCCTCTGTTCCGCTTCGGGCACGGCCTCACGCTCTGAGGCGCCCGGGGTCCGGCGCGCGGTCCGGGCCTCGTACGATCGAGGCATCGCCCGCCTACCCCGGAGGCCCCATGCCCGAACTGAGCAAGGACACCACCGTCTGCATCTCCCTGGCCGGCCGTCCCTCGAACATCGGAACCCGCTTCCACAACTTCCTCTACGCCGAACTCGGGCTCGATTTCCTCTACAAGGCGTTCACGACGACCGATATCGCCGGAGCGATCGCCGGGGTCCGCGCGCTCGGCATCCGCGGCTGTTCGGTGTCGATGCCCTTCAAAGAGGCGGTGATCCCCCTGGTCGACCACATCGAACACTCGGCGGCGGCGATCGGGTCGGTCAACACGATCGTGAACGACGGGGGAGAGCTCACGGCTTCGAACACCGACTACGAGGCGATCGCGAGTCTGATCGAGAGCCACCGCCTCGACCCCGCGGCATCCGTCCTCGTGCGGGGGTCGGGCGGCATGGCCAAGGCCGTGGTGGCGGCCTTCCACGGCGCGGGATTCCGCGACCTCACGGTCGTCGCCCGCAACGCCGAGGCGGGCCCCGCGCTCGCCGCGACGTACGGCTTCCGCTGGGTCCCCGAGGATCCGCCGCCCGGCGGCGACATCGTCGTCAACGTCACACCGCTCGGCATGAACGGAACGGATGCCGGTGCCCTGGCGTTCTCCCCGGAGCACATCGCCGCGGCGACCACCGTGTTCGACGTCGTCGCCTTCCCCGCCGAGACCCCGCTCATCCGCGCGGCGCGGGAGGCCGGACGGGACGTCATCACGGGCGCCGAGGTGATCGCCCTGCAGGCGGCCGGCCAGTTCGCGCGATACACCGGCGTGACCCCCACCCCCGATCAGGTGGCGAGGGCGTCCGCGCACTCGCGCGCGTGAAACGACGGTGGGGCCCCGCGGTCCGTCCCGCGGGGCCCCACCGTCGCGCCCGTCACTCGTAGCGCAGCGACTCCACCGGGTCGGCCCGTGCGGCACGGGCCGCGGGAAGACTTCCGGCGAGGAACGCGATCGCCATGATGACCAGTGACGTCACGACGATCGACACGGGGTCGAACGCGATCAGCTGGAGGCCCGGGAGATCGCTGAACAACGTCCGCGTGAGCCCCGCGCTCACGGGGACGCCGACCGCGATCGCCACGACCGCGCCGAGAACGCTGCCCAGGAGTCCCAGCACCACCGCTTCGAGACTGAACAGCGAGAACACGCGCGCGCTCCCCATCCCCATCGCCTTCATGAGGCCGATCTCCCGCGTCCGCTCCTGCACCGACATCAGCAGCGTGTTGACGATGCCGAAGCTCGCCGCGAGAAGGGCGATGACCGCGAACGCGTTCAGCACCAGCACGATGCCGTTGATGACGGCCTGGAACGTGCCGAGCTGATCGGCGACGGTGCGGCCGGTGTACCCGGCATCCGTGAGGGAGGCCTTGACCGCGTCGATCTCCTCCGGGGTGGTCGAGGAGACCGTGACGCTGGCGGTGGCGTAGCGGTCGAGCTCGTCCTGCGGCACGCCGGTGTTCTGGGCCGTGTACAGGGCGTCCTGAAGGGGGGTGTTGGTCGTCAGGCTGGTCGTCCCGGTGAAGGCCGCCTCGGTGACCCCCGTGACCGTGGCCTCGACGAGGTGCTGCGTCCGCAGCGGATCGGTGACAGCGATCGTGACGGTCTTGCCCACGGCGTCGGCGTCGTCCGTGAAGCCCAGGGGAGTGACCAGCGCGGAGGGCAGAGCCACTTCGAGCGCGTCGGTGGCGTCGTCGGGCGCGACACCGACCGCCAGCTGCGGTGTCTGCCCGCCGATGAGGCCGCCGGCCGATGCGACGTACCGGTCGCCGCCGTCGTACTGCACGAAGTCGATCGTCGCCGACCGGACGGGGGTCACGCTCTCGACACCGTCGATGCCCTCGAGCGTCGTGATGTCGGCGTCGGTGAGGGCCGACACGGAGCTCGACGCCCCGGGGCGACCGGGGTCGGTCTGCGCCGTCGCGATGGCATCCGGATCGTACTTCTGCGGGTCCGTGGACGTCGCGTCGTTGGTGGACGTCTTCGACACCGTCAGCACGTTCGAGGCGCCGATCGAGGACACCGTGCTGTCGATGAACCGGTTGATGCCGGTGCCGAGCCCGTTGGTCAGGGTGAGGGTGAACGCACCGACGAAGATGGCGAGCACCGTCAGGATCGTGCGCGTCTTCGAGCGGAACGTGTTCGAGAACGCCGTGGCGATCAGGTCCGTGGTCTTCATGCTGCGCGTCCCTCCTCGGCGACGATCACGCCGTCGCGGATCTGGATGCGGCGGTCGCACCGCGACGCCAGGTCATCGTCGTGCGTCACGACGATGAGCGTGATGCCGTGCTCGCGATTCAGGCGGAAGAGGATGTCCTCCACGACCGCTCCCGTCTGGGAGTCGAGGTTGCCGGTCGGTTCGTCGGCGAAGATCACCTGCGGGTCGTTGACGAGAGCGCGGGCGATGACCGCGCGCTGCTTCTGGCCGCCGGACAGCGCCGTCGCCTTGTTCTTCGCCTTGTCCTGCATGTCCAGTTCGGCCAGTGCGGCGAGACCGCGGCGCTTGCGTTCGGCGCGTCCCACCCCGGCGATCTTGAGCGGCAGGACCACGTTCTCCAGCACCGAGGCGTTGGGGGTGAGGAAGAACTGCTGGAAGACGAAGCCGAACGTCTTGTTGCGCGTGCGGTTCAGGCGACGGCCGCGGAGGGCGGCGGCATCTGTTCCGTCGAGGGCGACCGTGCCGGTCGTCGGGGCGTCCATCAGGGCGAGCAGGTGCATGAGGGTGGACTTGCCGGACCCGCTCTTGCCGACGATGGCGATGCTCTCCCCGCGACGGATGTCGAGCGAGACGCCGCGGAGGGCGTCGAAGCGGGCGGAACCACGGCCGTACGACTTGTGCAGGTCGACGACCGAGAGGAGGGGCGGTGGGGTGTCGGGTGTCATGGTCCCACCCTCGCCGGACTCACCCTCGGGCGCCTCCCGCGGGTGGGGTGGATGCCTACCCCTCCCGGGGGATCCCGGTCTGCCCCGGGACGGCGATGGTCCCGCGGCCCGCGGACCGTCAGACTGGGACGATGCCACCCCTCCCGACGATCGACACGGCGCCGCACCTGCTGCCGTCGGTTCCCCGGTGGGTCCGCGACGTCGTCGTCGCGGTGCTCGTGATCGTGCCCGCCTTCGCTCCCGTGCCGTTCCCCGAACTGCGCCCGTCGAGTCCGTTCGTGTACGTGCTCGCCGTCCTGCCCGCGGCCGTCCTGCCGTTCCGCCGCCGCTGGCCCCGCTCGGCGCTCGCGGTGTGCATCGGGCTCTACGTCGCCGCCCTCGTCCTCGGCACCCTGGCTCCGGGTGCCGCGCTCGCCGTGGTGATCGCCGCGTTCGGCGTGCCCGACCGCCTGGACCGCCGTGCCGCGGCGCCGGTCAGTATCGCCGCGGTGGGGGTCGTGGTCGCGTCGAGCATCGTCGTCGAACTCACGACGGGGATGGACACGCGGTTCCTGCAGATCGGGCTCTCGGTCGCGCTCGCCGGAGCGCTGGGGGATGCCACGCGCTCACGCCGCGCCTACGTCGTCGCCGTGATCGAGCGCGCCCGCCGGGCGGAGCAGACGCGCGAGGCCGAGGCGAGCCGCCGCGTGACCGAGGAACGGCTGCGCATCGCGCGCGACCTCCACGACGCCGTCGCGCACCAGATCTCGGTCATCAGCCTCAACGCCGGCGTCGCGTCGTCGGCGCTGGAGACCCGGCCGGAGCGGGCGCGGGAGGCGCTCGCCACGATCCGCACCGCGTCGCGCGACGTGCTGGGGGAGATCGGTTCGATGCTGACGATCCTGCGGACCCCGGACGAGGTCGGGATCCGGGAGCAGCCGGGGCTGGCCCGTCTGGCGGACGTCGTGGAGTCGGTTCGCGTCGCGGGCTGGGACGTCGTCGTCCGGGACGAGCGGGACGGGGAGCCGGTGCCGCTCGGCGTCGACATCGTGGCGTACCGCGTGGTGCAGGAGGGGCTCACCAACGCCCTCAAGCACGGAACGGCCCGCCGCGTCCATGTGCTGCTGAGACGGGACGGCGACGCCCTCGAGGTGGTCGTGACCAATCCCCTCGATCGCATTCCGCCCGACCCCGAGCTGCCGCCGTCGGGGTTCGGCCTGGTCGGGCTGCGCGAACGCGTCGAATCCGTCGGCGGTGCGCTCGAGGCCGGTCCCGCCCCCGGCGGCTTCCGCCTCGCCGCGCGCCTTCCCCTCACGCCCCCGGCGGCCGGGGGCCGCGCGTCTTCCGGAGGTGCCGCATGACCCGGGTGCTCGTCGTCGACGACCAGGCGCTGATCCGCTCCGCCGTCCGCGACCTCCTCGACGCGGCGCCCGGCATCGACGTCGTCGGGGAAGCCGCCGACGGCGAGGCGGCGGTCGACCTCGCCCGCCGGCTTCGTCCGGACGTGGTCGTCTGCGACATCCGGATGCCGAGGATGGACGGCATCGAAGCCACCGGGCTCATCTGCGGCGACCCCGACCTCGCCGCCACCCACGTGCTCATCCTCACGACGTTCGAGGAGGACGACTACGTCGTCGCGGCGCTCCGCGCGGGGGCGAGCGGCTTCATCGGGAAGGGCGCCGAGCCCGACGACATCGTGCACGCGGTCCACGCGGTGCACGAGGGCGGTGCGTTGCTGTCGCCCGCGGCCACGCGCGCGATGATCGAGCGGTACGTGCGGGGCGCGGCATCCGACCCTCCCCGTCCTTCGCCGGCGCTCGACGTCCTCACCGACCGGGAGCGGGAGGTGCTGAGGCTCGTCGGGCGCGGGCGCTCCAACGACGAGATCGCCGCCGATCTGTTCATCTCCCCCCACACGGCCAAGACCCACGTGAAGAACACGATGATCAAGCTCGGCGCCCACGACCGCGCGCAACTGGTGATCGTGGCGTACGAGAGCGGACTGGTGCAGCCGGGACGGTGAGCGGTCAGGCCGGTGTACCGTCGCCGGCCTCCGCGTTCCCGCGACCGTCGCGAACCGCCGTCAGACGATGCCGCCGATCATGGCGTCGCGTCGCAGCTGGGCGTGCGTCGCGTGGAACTTCCCGTCGGCCGTCCACCAGGCCTCGTGTCCGGCGGCATCCGGATGCTGCTCGACGACGGCCGGCCAGTGCGCCGCGATGTCCTTGAGGTAGTAGCGGATCTCTCCGCCGATCGTGCGCTTCTCGACCTTGTCGGAGGCGTCCAGCTGTTCCGGGGTGGGCTCGCTCATGGCGTCAGTCTAGGGTCGGGCGGTACCGTCGGGCCCGGACGCCGGTGCCACGGTTCCGCCGACGTCGGCCGGCGCCGCGGGGTCCTCACCGGAGGCGCAGGAGCAGGCGCGCGGTGAGATAGCGGGCGCGGCCCCGCGGGGACAGCGGGTCGTACCCGAGCGTGCGCGTCCACGCGTCGTGACGGGACTGCAACGTGCTGTGGTGCAGCGCGAGGACGGTCGCGGCGGCGCGGATGCTCTCGCTGTCCACGACGACGTCGAGTGCGTCGAGGGTGCGCGCGTCGAGTGTCGCGAGCCTCTCGACGTCCGGATGCCGCGGGGAATCCCGCTCGTGCGCGCGGGCCACCAGGATGAGCGCCCCGAGATCGTCGGTGTCGACCAGGGGATGCCGGTCGTCGGTCAGGCGCAGGGCGAGGAGCGCGTCGGCGGCGGCGCGCGGCACGTCCTCTAGGCCCGCGGCCGTGCTCACCCCGGCGGGGCCGTGCGTCGGCATCGTGTCGCCGAGGCCCACCCACACCGCGCCCCGTCCGGTCGCGAGCACCGTGGCCGGGCCGGCGAAGGACGGCGGTCCGGGTGGGGGAGTGGCGATCACCCGCACCGGAACCGTGAGCTTGAGCCGCTGCGCGGCTCCCTGCCGATCCACCCACGAGGCGTCCGGATCGATCACGCGGTCCACCGCGCTGGTGGTGGGGAGGCTGCGCGTCTCGATGATGGCCAGGGCCAACCGGGCGCGATCGAGGATCATCGCGTCGTTGGTCGTGGGATCGTCCGCGCGCTCGAACCACACGCCCGCGGCGGCCGAGGGCACGTCGGGCGCGTCGGCGTCGGAGACACGTCGACCGTCCGCGTCGACCCGGACCACCTTCCCGCGCACCCGTGCCGCCGCGGTCGTCTGCCCGAGGATCGCCGCCCCCCGCACGATCGCCTCGGCCCCGCAGCCACCGGCGACGAGCGAGTCGAAGTAGTCGATGATCTTCACCGACTCGCTCGCCGCAGGGTCGAGTACCGTCAGTCGCCCGAGCAGTTCCCGCATGCGCTCACCTTACGTCGCGACGGCGGTCAGCCCCAGATGCGCCGGATCCACCGATTGCGGGCGTCGATCGCATCCTGGGACAGCGTCGCCTGCGGCGCGAGGCCGTCGAAGGCGTGGAATCCGCCGGGCCAGACGTGCAGTTCGGCGACCCCGCCGGCGGCCCAGATGGCGGACGCGTACGCGACGTCTTCGTCTCGGAAGACCTCGGCCGTGCCGCAGTCGATGAACGCGGGAGGAAGGTTCGACAGGTCGGTCGCGCGCGCCGGCGCGGCGTAGATCGACACGTCGTCGGTGCCTTTCCGCTCCCCGAGCAGGGACGTCCAGCCCAGCACGTTGCTGCCGCGGTCCCATACACCCAGCCCGTCGATCTGGTGCGTGGAGTGCGTCGCGTCGCGGTCGTCCAGCATCGGGCACTGCAGGAGCTGAGCGGCCAGGTGAGGGCCGCCGCGATCACGGGCGAGCAGCGAGACGCCCGCGGCCAGGCCTCCGCCGGCGCTCGCACCCCCGATGATCAGACGATCGGCCTCGATGCCGAGGTCGTCGGCGTGCGCGGCCGTCCATTCCAGTGCGGCGTAGCAGTCCTCGACCGGGTAGGGGTCGGGGAACTCCGGCGCCAGACGGTACTCGACGGTCACCATGACGGCGTTGTACCGGTGCAGCGACTCGGCGAAGCCGAGCGCGCCGCTGAACCGGTCGCCGATGATCATGCCGCCGCCGTGCGTGTGGAAGATGCCGGGTCCGCGACCGGTCCGCCCGACGGCCTGCACGACCGAGACGACGATGTCGGCTCCCTCGTAGCCGGGGATCGTGACGTCGCGGGACTCCAGCCCGGCTTCGGCCAGTTGCTCCGCGATGGTCGGCATCCCCGGGAGGCCTCCGGCCCGCAGGGCCGGGATCATCTCGGCGGTGAGCGTGGGCGGCATCATCGCGCCGAGGACTTCGAGCATCGGGGCGAGCTCGGGGTCGAAGGGCGGCCGGATCGACGGGTCGAGTGTGGTCATCGGTGACTCCTTCGTCGCGAACGCGACGGTGCGTTCTTCTCGATTCTCGGTCCGGGGATCACCGGACGCCGCCGCCGGATGGCGGGCTTTTCCCGCGATCCGTCCGGCACGCGGCGGCACGCGGCGGTGCCCCGCGATCGTGCGGCCTCAGTCGACCGCGCGTTCCATGCCGCGCGCGCGGATCTCCTCGATGTCGAGATCGGCGAGGATCCGCCGGGCGACGAGGTCGTCGATGGTGCCCTCACGGCGCAGACGGAGCAGCACCTCGCGCTTGCGGTCGAGGATCGCCAATCGCAGGCGCGTCGCCTCCTTGTGGCGCAGGATCGGGGACCGCTGCGTGAGATCGACGTCGTCGCTCACGGCGATCATCTCCAACTGCCCGGCGGGCCTGCGACCGTCGTCCTCGGCGTCGGACCCGGGCGGGATCGGACCCATGCGGGACGCGGCGTCGTCGCCGCCGGCATCCATCTCGTCGTCGTCGGAGCGATCGCGCTCCTCGGCAGCGCGTTGGCGCGCCACCGCCCGGGCGTTCGCGAGTTCGAGGCGCTCGTAGCCCTCCTGGCGCGCCCGGTCCTTCACCACCGCGCTGATGCCGTGCTCGGCCGCGAGGTCGTCGAGGGCGAGGAGGGCCGCTCCCGAGATCGCCCGCTGCGCGAGTTCGAATTCCTCCACCGCGGCGTCGTCGGTCGGGAGCTTCGCCCACCGGATGACGGCCGGCAGCAGAGGTCCCTGGACGAGGAGGGTCAGAACGATGACGCCGGCGGTGACGAACACCACCGCGTCGCGTCCGGCGACGGGGGAGCCGTCGGCCGTCGTGAGCGGAACCGACAGGGCGATCGCGAGCGACACCGCCCCGCGGAACCCGGCGACGGTGCTGACCACCCGGGAGCGATGTCGCAGCGAGCGCGACGAGGTCGTGCCCGGGCGCGAGAACGGGGAGAAGAACCACTGGAACAGGTACCGCACGACCGCGAGGACGATCCACGCCGCGACCGTGATGAGCAGCAGGGTGCCGATCTCGGAGGGGGAGATCTCGTGCAGCACCAGCTGGATCTCGAGTCCGATGAGCACGAACAGCGCGCCGTTGAGCAGGTAGACGCCGAAGGGCCAGGTGGCATCCGCGGCCCTTCGCGACATGGCCGTCGTGATGCGTGGCGCGATCCACGCGACGATGAGCCCCGCGAACACCACGGCGAGGACGCCCGAGGCGTGGGCGACCTCGGCCACCAGGAACGCCACGAACGGGACGAGGGCGAGGGTCAGGTTGATCGTGAGGGTCGACTCCATGCGGCGGAGCGCGAGGTACGCCAGCGCGGCGACCGCCACGCCGGCGGCGGCGCCACCGACGTACGACAGCACTACCATCCCGGTGATCTGCCACGGCGTCACCTGGTCGCCGATGAGGAGCGACACGGCGATCGAGTACAGCACGAGGGCGGTGCCGTCGTTGGTGAGGCTCTCGGCCTTCAACTTCATGAACGTGCGTTCGGGGAGCAGCCGTCCGAGCGCGGCGACGGCGGTGGCGTCCGGGGGAGCGACCGCCGCGCCGAGCACCAGCGCGGCCTCCCAGGGCACACCCATCCACGTCGCGACTCCGGCCACGGCGAACGCGGATGCCACGACCAGCAGCGTGCTCATGGGGATGATGTAGCGCAGCGAACGCCGCACCGACCGCACCGACGTGGTCCACGCCTCGCGGAACAGCAGGACCGGGAGGAACAGCAGCAGCACCGTCTCGGGCGGCAGTTCGATCTGGCGCAGCTCCGGGACGAAGCCCAGGGCCAGGCCGATCACGAGCAGCACGAGCGGTGTCGCCACGCGGAGTCGCGGGGCCAGCACCGTGCCGACGAGCATCGCGAGACCCAGCAGAACCGTGACCTCGAGTCCTTGCATCCCCTGCCGCCTTTCCCGCGCCCTCAGCACACAGCGTAGAGAAGGCCGCGGGCATTCCCGAGGCCGCGTTCGCTCCGGGCGATCCGGGCGGGGTGCGCGGGGGTCACCCCGGCGGCGGGCCGCGCGGGTGTCGCGCAGCGTCGGCGATTCGCGCGATGTCGGCCGGCGGGGCGCGGATGCCGCTGACAAAGGACGGATCGCTGAGGTTGCGCAACGTCCGCGGATGCCACGGGCTGCCGGGTGGCACCTTTCGAGACCGCGGCTGCTGAACGAGTCTGGTCCAATGACCCGAGAATCACGCTCAGATCTTCCATTGCAAAGTCCAATCGATCTCGATTGGACTCTCGCGGCGCTCCTCGAGTGGATCGGCGCCGACGATCGCCGGTGTCACGACGCGCAGCTCCGCGACCTGCTGGAGGCCATCGACCCCGGCGCCCCGGTCCGCTCCTCGGGGGTGGTCGTTCTGGTGCGTTCGCTCGCGGCGCGCGTCGTGGCCGAACCGACGCTGGGCGCGCGGAGGATCCGTGACGTTCTCGGCATCCCGGTCGAGTCGGGCGTGGAGGCGGATCGCGTCCTCCTCGCGGTGTGAGCGCTCGACCGCACGCGGGGTCGAAGACGGCCCGTCGGTAGAGTGCTGCGCATGGATCCCGCGTCGCCCGCGCCGGTCGTGCGGGCTCCGCGCGGACTCTCCCGCGGGTCGCGTGCGGTGATCGCGATTCTCGCTGTCGGAGTGGGGGTGCCCCTCTTCCTCGGCGTCTGGATCGGCAGCATCCTTCTGCTGGACGCGGCGGGGATCGCCGTCGACCCGGATCAGGTGCTCCGGTGGCTCCTCGCCGGGTTCGCCGGCCTGGTGCTCTGGCCGGTGGTCCTGCACCGCGTCCGTCGCGAGCTCTGGCGTCGCGATCACGGGGAGCCGGCCCCGAAGCCGACCCCAGGCGACGCGGCGCTGCGCATCGGCCTGCTCGTCGTCGGGGCGATCGCGATCATCGGGGTCGCCGGCCCGCGCGACATCATCGCCACCGCGACGATGGCCTGGCAGGCCGTGTCGATCGGGCGGCGCGAGGGCAGCCTGCTGGTCCAGCTGGCCGCTGTCCTGGTGGTCCTGCTGCTCGCCGCACCGGCCCTCATCGTGACGCAGCGCTCCCTGGCGCGACTCGGGCCGGGGCACCCGTTGCGCGCGCGGTGGCGGGAGCGGCAGAACTGGTACTTCTCGGCATCCCTCGCGTGGGTGATCTCGCTCGGCGTCGCCCTGCTGTCGTCGCTCGCCGTGCTCCTGACGCTCTGACGAGACCGTCGCGGCCCGGCGCTCCGCTCGGCATCGGCTCACGCCTCAGCCCGGCAGCGCCACCTTCGCCTTCGCCCACGAGCGGCCGCGGGTGTCCTTGAGGATGTCGTACTCGACGTCGACGTGCGGTTCGATCGCGCTGTACTTGTCGTTCGGGGCGCCGATGACCAGCTGGAACCCGAGCCCGCGCCACGCGCCGATTGCGCGCTTGGTGAAGTGCGCATCGGCCTTGATCAGCGCCTCGTCGAGGAACACCGGGGCGTAGCGCGGACGCTCGGCGCCGGCATCCCCCAGCTGGTACCGCAGGGCGGCGCCGACGATGAACGCGATGAGCTCCTGCGACTCGCCCCCCGACTTCTCGCCGATGTGGTCGTACAGGGCGACGTGCTCGCCGGTCGAGGCGCGGAACCGCTCGGCGCTGACCCGCACGTGGTTGCGGACGTCGATGAGGTCGGCGAAGTCGGGGGCGGTGGGACGGATGCGCCCGATGAGGCGCGCCATCCGTCCGTAGACGGCTTCGCGTTCCTCATCGCCGGCGGCCGCGTCGATCGCCGCGCGCACGTCGCGGAGTTCGCGACGGAACCGTCGTCGCACCTCGGACTGGCTCTCGCGCGGCACGATCTGCAGACGGTGGTCGTCGTCGTAGAACGGCAGGTCGCGCATGATGTCGTTGATCGGCGCGATGCGGTCGCGGATCTCGCGCAGCGCGCGGGTGAGCGACGCGTCGAGATTGGTGAGGTCGTTGCCCGAGAGGCGCAGCAGGCTGTCGCGCCACTCGGCCTCCAGCTCGTGCAGTCCGCTGGCCTCGAGATCGGCGAGCATGCGCTCGAAGTCGCCGAGTGATTCGTCCGGGTCGGCCAGCAGGTTCGGGCTCGGCCAGCGGTCGATGAACGCCGCGAGCGTGCGGCGCAGGCTCTCGCGCTGCTCGCCCCACGTCTCCTGCGCGACGCGCTGGTCCTCGAGCAGCCGCTTGGATGCCGATTCCAGCGCGGCGTCGAAGCGGGCGAGACGCTGCGACGGTGACGCCGCTCCGTCGGCGGGCGCGACGAACAGCGCGTCGAGGTACGCGGCCTCGTCGTTGGTCAGGACGAGCCCCGCGTCCTCGGCATCCTCGAGCCGCACGTGGGCGGCATCCACCTCGTCGGTCACTTCTGCCCATCGGGCAGCGAGACGCTGCTGCTCCGCCTTGGCGCTGCCGATCTCCTCGCGCAGGCGCGCGGCCCGGGCCCGCGTCCCCGAGATCTGCTCCTGCAGTTCGGCGATGCGCGGGTTGCCCGCGGTGATCTCGGCGATCGTCTCGTTCCAGCGCTCGATCTCGCGCTCGACGGATGCCGTGTCCACCTGGTCCCAGGTGAGGTCGGCGATCTTCTCGAACGCGCTCCGACGGTCGTCGAACGCGTCGAGGGCGGTCGCGGCTTCGTCGACGGCGGCCTTCGCGCGGTCGAGGTCGCGGCGGACGCCGGCGATCTCCTCGCCGAGCTCGGTCAGGCGAACGCGGCTGGAGAACCCGAGGATGCTCTGCCGCACCGATCCGCCGTGCGCGCCGCGGGACCCCTGGCTCGTCTGCCCCGCGATCGTGAGCGCGAGACGATGCTGCGACAGTTCGCGGGCGGTGTCGACGCACACGAACGCGAACTGCTGCTCGAGGCGGTCCTGCAGCCACCCGGTGAAGGGGGAGGGGCGGTAGTCGAGCCGGCCGGGGAGCGTCGCCGGGTCGAGGCCCGGGCGGTCGGGGAGGCCCGTCGTCACGCCCTCGAAGCGCAGACGCTCCGACAACCGCACGCCGTCGATGGCGGCACGGAAGGATGCCAGATGTGCGGCGTCCACGAGGAGGGTGGTCGCGAATCCGCCGAGTGCGAGCGTGAACGCCCCGCGCCACGGCTCGTACTCGGTGCGGACGTCGACGAGCTCGGCGACGAACGGCAGCTCGGCCGCGCTGAGGCCCGCCGCTTCCGCCAGGGCCTCCCGTGCTTCGTGCAGGCGCGGAGGGATGTTGTCGTCGCGCGTCTGGGTGCGTCGGTGGTCGGCCTCGAGGGTCGCGAGCTGCTGGCGCAGGGCCGTGTGCCTGCTGCTCGCGGCGACGAACGCGTCGCGCACGGCGGTCTTGGCATCCGTGTCCGCGAGGGTGCGGCGGGCGTCGTCGGCGACCGCGTCGAACTGCTTCACGCCCGACACCTCGGTTCCGAGCACCGCGAGCGCGGCGTCGAACCGGTCGCGGTCGCGCTGCATGCCCGCGCGTCGGCGTTCCAGCCCGCGGAGCTCGCGCTGGGCGGCGTCCAGTCGGTCGCCGCCGGCCGCGCGCAGCACGTCGCCGAGACCGTCGCGCTCGGCCTCGGCCGCGTCGGCGAGCGCCTGGCGTTCGCGCACCAGGGCATCGGTGGCGTGGGTGCGCTCGCGCAGTTCGTCTTCCACGGCGCCGAGCAGGTCGATGCGGCGCTGCGCCCGCCACAGCGACGCGCGCGAGGCGGGATCGGCGAAACGCCCGATCGCGTCGATGATCCGGACGCGTTCGGCGGCGTCGTCGATGCGGGTCTTGATGGTGCGGATCGGCTGCAGCGCGCGCACCTGCTGGCGCGCTTCGAGCATGCGCGTGCGGGTGCTCTCGAGCCCGTCGAAGTGGGCCACGACGGCTTCGGCCGTCGCGAGCGTCTCGGGCTCCTCCAGCACCATGCGCTTGTACAGATCGTCGACGGTGGTGATCTGCTGGCCGGCCTGGATCCGGGCGAGCAGGCTCATGGCCTTCGTGCCGGCGCCGGCCGCGCCGATGCCCAGCACGGCGTGCAGACGCGCGGAGAACTCCCGGTCGGTCGCGAGGGTGTCGAGCCCGGTGGCCCGGACCGCGGAGTCGGAGAGGTGCTGGGATGCCGCGCGCTCGAGCCCGCGGAGGTCGAAGGCGCCGTGGATGGTGCCGCGCACCTTCACGGCGTCGTCGAGCACGCGGGCGGCCGCGGGGATGTACCACGCGCGCACCGCGGTGAAGCGGGCTCCGTCGTGGTCGACCCAGGTCATCGCGATCGCGGTCCAGGTGTCGACGCCGTCGCCGCGCAGCACACGCACCTTCGTGCCCTCGTCGGTGCGCGACTCGTCGAGCTTGCCGCGGCCGTAGGAGAGGATGTTGCGCTGCTCCTGCCCGCGCGGGCGGCCGACGACCGCGCCGTTGGAGGCGCCGTTGAACGGGGTCGTGTGCGGCATCATGAGCGCGACGTAGGCGTCCATGAGCGTCGACTTGCCCGACCCCGATCCGCCGCACAGGAGCGTCGCGGTGGGGGCGAAGCGCACGCGGTGTTCGCCGTCGTAGCCGCCCCAGTTGATCAGCTGCAGTTCTTCGGCGACCCACTGCTGTCCGCGCGACGCGGCCGGGATCAGGCCGAAGAGAGTCTCGAGCATCGTCATGCGGGGAGATCCTCCTCGGAGATTTCGGATGGAGCGGATGCCGGGGGGTCGGGGTTCGCGGCGACCTCGGTGTCCGTGGCATCCGTCTGCTCGTCCAGCCAGCGCTGCAGATCGCGCAGCACCTCGGCGCTCAGCACGATCTCGATGAGCGGTCCGATGCGGTAGCGCCCCTCGGACTCCTCCTCGATGATGCCCTCGCGGTCCAGGCGCGCGATCGCGGTGCGCACGGCCCGCTGCTGGCTCGCGCGCGTGCCGTCGGACTCGGCGAAGTACGTCAGCACGGTCTGTTCGACCTCTTCGACGTCGACGCGGGCCGACGGTGCCCCGGCGGTCGTCTCGCGCTGGAACACGGTACGCAGGTACACCAGCACCAGCGTCTCGGCCCGCGAGTACGCCTCGTCCTTGAGCAGGATCGGCACGTCCACCTCGTCGCTGCGCACCTGCTCCTTGTACGCGACCCCGCGGTCGTGGTCGACGACGAGGCGAACGAACAGGTCGTTCAGGCGCGACTCGATCATCTGCTGGTGCTCCAGCAGCAGCGTCCACTCGGCGGGGGAGTTCTCGGCGAGCAGGAACCGGCGCTGGAGGATCCGCACGAGGACGCGGCGCACATCGGCGTCCAGGATGCCGCGGTCTCCGGCGAACAGTGCGTCGGGGTCGTTCTCCATCGCGACGGGGGAGATGAACACCGGGGAGTCGGCCGCGGGTTCCGACAGGTCCACGTCAGTCATCGTCCCTGCTTTCCGTGAGGTTTCGTGCGGTGACCGCCGTGAAAGCGAACCGGCGGGTCGTACCGTCGGGGCGGACCGCCTCGACGATGGAGATGTCATCGCCCTCTTCGAGCTCGCGGCGGTGGGCGATCTCGAGCAGCCCCACGAGGTCGACGGGGCGGCGGGTCTGCTCCTCGGCGCCGGCGAAGGCCTCGGCGAGGTCGAACGCGTCGCCGAGAGTCTCGACGTAGCGTTCCAATTCGGCGTAGTGCGGGCCGCCCCACGCGCGGGTGTCGGCGTCGACGAACTCCACGTCCGGGGCCTCGGATGCCAGCGGCTCGGGTGCTCCGGGCGGCCGGACGTCGCTCAGCGAACGGCGGAGGTGTCCGATGTCGGCGAGCGGCAGCGTGCGCACGGGCTCGACGCGGCCGGGGGCCTTCGTCTGGCTCCAGCGGTGCAGTCCCGCCATGACCGAGCGCAGCAGGTCGTCGACCTGCCGGTCGCGGATCGGGTCGTGCGTCTTCACCTGCACGGTGATGACGTGCGACGCGCGCCGCTGTGCCGTGAGCACCTCGAGCACACCCGCCTCGACGCGTCGGGCGATGGCATCCAGTTCTCCGCGCTGCTCGGGGGTCATCATCCGGGCGAAGGGCTGGGTGAGCACGGCGTGCAGCTGTTCGGTGAGGTCGTCGATGTGCTCGGGGTCGCCGATCAGGCGCAGCGCCCCCTGGAACGCGCGTCCCTCGGGCGTCGCCTGCATGACGTGGCGACCGCGCTCCAGGTACTCGCGCAGCACGTCGCCCGTGGGGCGGGCGTCGCGCCGCAGCTCCGCGACCACGTCGCGCTGCATCGCCACGATCGACTCCGCGACGCGGGAGAAGTCGGCGGGCAGCTCGCGGGCGAGGTGGATGACGTTCTCCGCCTCCTCCAGCAGGTGCTCGTCGTCGGGGGGCTCGACGATGCCCTCGTCGAGCGCCGCGATCTCGGCGTCCAGCGCCGCCCGCTCGGCGAGCAGGGCCTCGCGGCGCCGCTCGGGGTCGGTCTCGGCGTCGCGTGCGAGACGTTCGACGGCGTCGAGAAGCGTCCGCACGCGCGAGCGGGACACCCGCGCCCGACCGCCGCCGGCCCGCCCCGCGATCTCGAGGGCGCCGACCGCGTGGGCGGAGAGCCGGTACACCTCGACGTCGTCCTCGATCTGCAGGCTCAACCAGCCCACCCGCACCCAGCCGCGGCAGATGTCGCGCGCGGAGCCGGCCGGGATGCGCCGGTCGTCCTCGGTGTCGTACCCCGCGGCGCGCAGTTCGTCCATCGCCTCGGCGACCTCGACGTGCGCGTCGGCGACCGCGACCGCGGGACGGTCCGGCGAGAACACGTTGGACAGCACGGCCACGACGAACGGTGCGAACCGCCCGTGCAGCAGGTCGAGCATCGGGTTCTTGAACGCCGTGACCGAGCGCAGGTAAGCGGCTTCGGCGCGGGTGGTGGTCACTGGCTCGAGTCTACCGGCGGGGCGGGGGAGCCCCGAGTCGCGGCCTGCGTCAGCTGCAGGAGTACAGCGTGAACGACGTCACGCCGAACGCCTCGCCGCCTTCCTTCGGTGCGGTCAGGTCCCACGTGTCCTCGCTCCGGCAGTGATCGTCGCGCACGAGACCGCGAACCGGGTCGCCCTTCTTCGAGTTCGACGCGACGACGAAGAGATGGGCGCGGCCGCTTGAGACCAGGGAGCGGAGGGCGCTCTCGGTGAACACCGGAGCGGAGCCCGAGTAGCCCCCGTCGGTGAGCACGCTGTCACCGGTCGCGACGATCACCGGCGCGGACAGCGCCCACGAATCGCTCACGAACAGCGGTCGTCCGTCGAGCCCGCCGCCGTCCTGCTCAGCGGCGCGGACCAGCTGCGTCACGGCCGGAGACATCGACGGTTCTCCGCCCCACGGGGCCCAGGTCGAGGGGGTGAACACCTCGTCGGGGTGCGGGGACTTGGCGCTGACGCCCACGGACGCGTCGCCGCCGCTGCCGTCGCGCGTGGAGTCGATGACCTGGGTGCTGAACGCCACCGGGCCGCACAGGACGGCCAGGGCCAGCATCGCGGGGACCAGCGCGCCCCGACGGCCCTCGACCGGATGCCACGACCTCGCCGCCGCGACCATCGCCGCGATCAGCCCGGCGCCCCAGACCACGACGGTCGCGGCGACGAGCACGGGCGGCATCCGGCTCTGGACGGACAGCGACGTCCACCACGCCCCCTGCGCGATGAGGAGGAGGGGCGCGGCGAGCCTCGGCCAGAGCCGCGGCGCGGATCGCAATCGCACGACCTCCCGCCAGGCGAGGGCGGCGAGCAGCGCCAGCGGCACCCCGAGGCCGGCGACGTAGGCGGTGTGCGGGACGCGCGCGGCGCTCAGGAACGTCGCCGAGGTGACCGTCCACAGGATCAGAGCGACGAGCATCGCACGGTCGGTCCGCGTTGAGGCCTCCCGGCGGAGCGTCCTGGTGCGAGAACGCCGCGGCCACCACCGCACCGCACCGAGCACGATGCCGGCGACGGCCGCGGGGTACAGCCACCCGATCTGCGTCACCAGCGGCGACTCGAGGAGCTTCGTGACCGAGGCGGCCTCGCCGCCGCTCCCGCCCGCGGCGGTCGCGGCGGAACTCTGCGCGGCGAGCATCAGCGCGCCCAGGATCCCCCCGGCGGGGGCGTGCGACCCCACCGCGCCGGCGACCGCGTTCGGGAGCAGCCGGTCGATGCCGTTGTAGCCGAACACCATGGCGAACACGTCGTCGTCGGTCGAACCGTCGACGAACGGCCGCGCGCCCGCGGGCGCCGACGCGATCAGCAGCATCCAGGAGAGGGACGCGACGATGCTCGACACGGTGAGCGCGGCCACATGACCCCACGCCCGCCGTGCGCCGACGACGGCGACCGCCGTGGCCACGACGAGCCCCGGCAGCACGAACCAGGCCGACATCATCTTCGCCTGGAACCCCACCCCGATGAACAGCCCCGCCACGAGCAGCGGCCACCACCGTCCGGTGAGGATCGCGCGCTGCCACCAGACGAGCGCCACGGCGAGCGCCATCGTGAGCAGCCCGTCCTCCATCGGGTGGCCGAACATCGACACGAAGATCGGCGTGGAAGCCGCCGCCGCGGCGGCGACGAGACCGACCCCGCGGCCGCCCCAGCGCAGCCCGAACACGGCGCAGGCGAGGATCGTGACGATCCCCTCGATCACCTGCGGCAGCGCGACCGACGACGTCGACATGCCGAACAGATCGATGCCGATCGCCTGCGGCACGGCGAACCCGGCGAGCTTGTCCAGGGTCACGGTCGCCGCGGGGTCGAAGGCCCCGAAGAGCAGTGCGTGCCACGACTCCGACATCGACCGGGCCGCGGCCTCGTAGAACGAGAAGTCCCCGCCGCGCGACAGGTTCCAGCTCATGAGGACCGTGGCGGCGACGACGATGCCGGCAAGGGTGAGCCGCGCCCACCAGGGTTCGCGCCACCAGCGCGCGAGCGGGACGCGGGGGATCACGTCGCTCAGAATCCACCCGGACGTGACGCGAACGGTATGCGGCGGCTATGGGCGCGCTGGGCGCCGTGTCCCGCCGCCGTCGGGACCGGACCCCGGTGGTTCCGGCGTGGTCACCGCGCCCGCGTCGGGACGTCCGCGCCCGCGGCGAGTCGGCGCAGGCGTGCCAGCTCCTGCAGCGGGTCGGCGTGGTCGTCGACGCGCAGATCGAGCACGACGTCGTCGCGGGAGGCGATCACCAGCGCAGCGCTCTGCCGGCCCCGGGCATCGCCTCCCGCGTCTTCTCCGGCGGAGAGCACGGCCAGGAGCCGGTCGGCGAGATCGCCGTCGCCCGCGCCCCACGCGGCGACCATCGCCGCGAGGACGTCGGGTCCGGCGAGGAGGTTGCCGACGAACACGGCATTCGACGTCGTGCGCTCTCCCGCCCACGCCGTGATGTCGGCACCCGAGCGCGCGGCTCCGGCCCCCGACCATCCGAGCGCGGCGACCTGGCGGAGGTTGTGCCCGTCGTCCCAGTCGGGAGTGGATGCCACCGCGTCGGCGGCCGAGCGCCCCTCGCCCATCGCGGTGAGCAGGCGTCCGCGCAGCGCGCGGTTCGTCCACGCCTGGCTGGCGACGACCCCGACGCCGGGGGCGACCGCGAGCACCCCGGCGCCGACGGCGAGGGAGCGGCTCGCGGTGGCCGCGCCGATGAGGCCGTCGCGGGGATCGCGGGCCAGCACGGTGAAGGTCATGGGCGCTCCTGAGGGGTCGGCGAGGGGCGGCACGGTGCCCCGAGGGGGTTTGTGAAGATCGTGTTTCGCTGTCCGGTCCGGGGTTGTGCCGATCCCCATGCTTGCACATAATGATCGAAACATCATCTAAATGATGAGTCCTCCACCCGATTGGCATCCACATGACTTCGCGCATCACCCTCGGCATCGCCGGCGCGCTCGCCACCGTCCTCGCCCTGGCCGGCTGCTCGGCCGGAACGGGCGTCGACCTCGGCGGCTCCGGCGACAGCTCCGGTCAGACCCTCGTCGCCGCCATCGGTGGCGAGCCCGACCAGCTCGACCCGCAGAAGACCACGTCGTACTTCGCGTTCGAGGTGCTGGAGAACGTGTACGACACGCTCGTGCAGCCCGACGAGAACCTCGAGATGCAGCCCGCCCTCGCCGAGAGCTGGACGACCAGCGACGACCAGCTCACCTGGACCTTCACACTGCGCGACGGCGTGAAGTTCCAGGACGGCTCCGACTTCACCAGCGAGGACGTCGTCTACTCCTATCGCCGCATCATCGACGAGAAGCTCGCCAACGCGTGGAAGTTCTCCACGGTCACCGACGTGTCCGCCCCCGACGCGCAGACCGTCGTCATCACCGTGTCGCAGCCCACCCCGAACCTCTTGTCGAACCTCGGCGGTTTCAAAGGCATGGCGATCGTCGAGAAGAGCAACGTCGAATCGGGGGAGATCACCACCGCGCCCGTCGGCACGGGGCCCTTCTCGGTGAGCGACTACGTCGCCGGTGATCACATCACGCTCACGGCCAACCCCGACTACTGGGGCGGCGCCCCGAAGCTCGGGGGAGTGGAGTACCGCTTCATCTCCGAGCCCGCCACCGCACTGGCATCCCTCAAGGCCGGTGACATCGACTGGACCGACGTCGTCCCGCCGCAGCAGGTGGAGCAGCTCAAGAGCGACAGCGCCGTCACCCTCGGCCAGACGCCGTCGAGCGACTACTGGTACCTCGCCCTGAACGAGGCGAAGGCCCCGTGGAACGACGTGCGGGTGCGGCAGGCGATCGCCTACGCCATCGATCGGGATGCCATCGCGCAGGCCGTGAGCTACGGCACCGCCGAGGTCAACCAGCTCGCCATCCCGAAGCAGAGCGTCTGGTACACCGAGTACGACGGCTACTCCACCGATCTCGACAAGGCGAAGTCCCTGATGGCCGAGGCCGGCTACACCGGTGGCACACTCGACCTGCTGGCCACCAGCGACTACCCGGAGACCGTCACGGCCGCGCAGATCATCGCCGCCGAGCTGGAACCCCTCGGCATCCAGGTCTCGATCCGTCAGCCCGACTTCTCGACGTGGCTCGACGAACAGAACTCCGGCAATTTCGACATGCTCATGATGGGCTGGCTGGGCAACATCGACCCGGACGACTTCTACTACTCGCAGCACCACACCGGTGGCGCCAGCAACGCGCAGAAGTTCTCGGACGCCGAGGTCGACCGGCTCCTCGACGCCGGGCGGGTCGAGACCGACCAGGCCGCGCGCAAGGACCTCTACGCGCAGGCGGCGACGATCATCGCCGACAAGGCGAGCTACATCTACCTCTACAACCCCTCGGTGACCCAGCTGTGGTCGCCGAAGGTGTCGGGGTACGAGACCCGCGCCGACCGCGCGATCCGCTTCGTCGGAACCTCGCTCCAGGACTGAACCCCGCCGCGGGGGCCCGGCGCGCCGGGCCCCCGCGGTCTCACCCGTCTCGATGAAGGAGAACGCATGAGGGTCGCCCCCGCGCAGCTGCTGCGCTTCCTCACCACGCGGCTGCTGTCGTCTGCGGTGGTGCTGCTGGGCGTGCTGGTGGTCGTGTTCGCCCTCGTGCACCTGGTGCCCGGCGACCCGGTGCGCCTCGCTCTCGGCACCCGCTACACGCCCGAGGCCTACGAGGCGCTGCGCGCCGCCTCGGGTCTGGACCGATCACTGCCGGAGCAGTTCGCGTCCTACCTCGGGCACGCGCTCACGGGTGATCTCGGCGTGAGCTTCCGCAACGGACAGCCCGTCACCACGACGCTTCTCCAGCGGCTCCCGGCCACGCTGTCGCTCGCGATCACCGGGCTCGTCATCGCCCTGGTGATCTCGGTGCCGGCCGGGGTCTACTCGGCGCTGCGAGAGGGACGGGTCAGCGACATGATCGTGCGCCTGACGAGTCAGTTCGGCGTATCCGTGCCCGACTTCTGGCTGGGCATGCTGCTCATCTCGCTCTTCTCGGTCACCCTGGGTCTCCTGCCCGCGAGCGGATACGTCGCCCTCACCGACGATCCGGTCGGATGGCTGCGGCAGGTCACGCTCCCCGGGGTGACCGTGGGCCTGGTCGCGGGGGCGATCATGACCCGATACATCCGCGCCGCCGTCATCGACGTCGCCTCCGCCGGCTACATCCGCACGGCGGTGTCGAAGGGACTGCCCCGTCGGGTGGTCGTCTCGCGCCACATCGTCCGGGGCGCGCTCGTGCCGGTGCTGACGATCGCCGGTATCCAGCTCGCGACGATCCTCGGCGGGGTGATCGTGGTCGAGGTCGTGTTCGCGTGGCCCGGCCTCGGCCGACTCGTCTACGACGCCGTCGCCGCCCGCGACTACCCGCTCATCCAGGGGGCGGTGCTGCTGGTGGCCGTCATGTTCATCGTCGTCAACCTGATCGTGGACGTGCTCTACGCCGTCGTCGACCCGAGGATCCGTGCCGCATGAGCCAGAACACCGCGCCCCGAACCGGCGGCTCGCCCGCCCCCGCCGCGCCGTCCGCCCGTCTGGCACCCTGGCGCCTGTTCGCCGCCAATCCGCTGACGGTCGCCGCGGCGATCGCGCTCGCCGTCGTCGTCCTGGCCTCGGTACTCGCCCCCTGGATCGCGCCCGCCGGCATCAACGAGATCGACATCTCCCGCGCGCTCGCACCTCCGGGACCCGACCACTGGTTCGGCACCGACGAACTCGGGCGCGACGTCTTCTCGCGGGTGCTGCTCGCCGGCTCCACCTCGCTGACCATCGCGGTGATGGCCGTCACGATCGCCCTCGTGCTCGGCCTCGTGATCGGCATCGTCGCCGGGTACGCGGGCGGATGGGCGGACGCCGCCCTCATGCGCGTCGTCGACGTGATGTTCGCGTTCCCCGTGCTGCTGCTGGCGCTCGCGATCATCGCGATCTTCCAGCCCGGGATGCTCACCACGACCATCGCGATCGGCGTCGTCTACACCCCGATCTTCGCCCGTGTGGTGCGTGCGAGCACGCTCTCGCTGCGCACCGCCCCGTTCGTGCAGGTCTCGCAGACCATGGGGACGCCCGCGGCATCCATCCTCCGCCGCCATGTGCTGCCGAACATCGGCGGGCCGGTGGTCGTGCAGACCTCGCTCTCGCTCGCCTTCGCGATCCTCTCCGAGGCGGCGCTGTCGTTCCTCGGCCTCGGCATCCAGCCGCCGTCGCCGTCGTGGGGCGGCATGCTGTTCACCGCGCAGGGCTTCCTCGCGCAGGCCTGGTGGATGAGCGTCTTCCCCGGTGCGGCGATCTTCGTCACGGCGCTGGCCTTCACCCTCCTCGGAGACGGACTGCGCGACGGCCTCGATCCACGGCAACGCACCATCATCGAGGCCCGTCACGGCGAACGGCGTCGTGAGCGCGTGGCCGCGGCGCTCGCCCGCGCCGGGCGCGGACGCACCGATCAGACCGCGGGAGGGGAGCGATGAGCATTCTTCGAGTACGTGACCTGCGGGTCGCGATCGGGGCCACCGAGATCGTGAAGGGCGTGGACTTCGAGGTGGACCGCGGGCAGACGCTCGGAATCGTCGGCGAATCCGGGTCGGGGAAGTCGATGACCGTGCTCGCGGCGACCGGGCTCATCGATGCGCCGGCGCGGCGGGTCACCGGGTCGAGTCTGCTGCAGATCGCCTCGCGCGACGCGCCCGTCGAACTGGTCGGAGCGACCGACCGGACGTTGCGGTCGGTTCACGGCGACGCGATGGGGTTCGTGTTCCAGGATCCCTCCACGTCGCTCAATCCGTACCTCACCGTCGGACGTCAGATCGCGGAATCGCTCGAAGTGCATCGCGGTCTCACACGGCGGGCCGCGCACAACCGGTCCATCGCCCTGCTCGAGTCCGTTGGCATCCCCGATGCGGGCGCGCGCGTCGACGCCTACCCGCATCAGTTCTCGGGCGGCCAACGGCAGCGGGTCATGATCGCGATCGCCCTCGCGTGCGACCCGGCGCTGCTCATCGCCGACGAGCCCACCACCGCCTTGGATGTGACGACGCAGGCGCAGATCATCGATCTCGTCCAGCGTCTGCAGCACGATCGGGGCGCGGCCGTGGTGTGGATCAGCCATGATCTCGGGGTGATCGGGCAGGTCGCCGACGAGGTGCTCGTGCTCCGCCACGGGGAGACGGTCGAGCAGCGGCCGCTCGCCGAGGTCTACGACGATCCCCGGCACGTGTACACGAAGGAGCTTCTCGCGGCGCGTCCCCGCGTCGTCGCCGCGGGCGGCCCGGCCTCCGAACCCGGCGCCGGACCGCTGCTCGAGGTCGCCGAACTGGATGTGCGTTTCGCCGTGCAGACGCCCGCCGGGCGTCGCACCGTCCACGCCGTCGACGGCGTGTCGTTCACCGTGCGCCGGGGCACGACGCTCGCACTGGTCGGCGAGTCGGGATCGGGGAAGTCGACGATCGCGAACGCCCTCACCGGACTCGTCCGGCCTCACGCCGGCGCGGCCACCCTCGCGGATGCCGAAGGCCCCGGGGTCCGTGACGTGCTGCGCGCGAAGCGCCGCGACCGGCGGCGGATCGCCATGGTGTTCCAGGACCCGTTCGCCTCGATCGATCCGCGACGCACCGTGGCCGACACGGTGGCGGAGCCGCTGCGCGTGCACCGTCTCGGCGGGGCGACCCCGGCCGCCCGTGCCGCCCGTGTGCGCGAGCTCCTCGAGCTCGTCGACCTGGATCCCGCGTTCGCCGCGCGGTATCCGCACGAGCTGTCCGGCGGACAGCGTCAGCGCGTGTCGATCGCCCGTGCCCTCGCCCTGGAGCCGGAACTGGTGATCCTCGACGAAGCCACCGCGTCGCTCGACGTCTCGGTGCAGGCGCGGATCCTCGCTCTCCTGCGTCGGCTGCAGGTCGAGCAAGGGCTCACGTACCTGTTCATCGCGCACGACCTCGCGATCGTGCAGCAGATGAGCCACGAAGTCGTGGTCCTCCGCGGAGGGAAGGTCGTCGAGGCCGCCCCCGCGGCCGAGCTGTTCGCCCACCCGCGCGAGGAGTACACGCGGGCGCTACTGGCCGCGGTACCGCCCGAACGGCCGCGGGTGCGGTCGTGACGCGGCGGTCCCGGTCGCGGCGCTCCGGCGGCGCTACGCTGACACGGTCATGACACGCGCCACGGATGCCGACGAGCAGCGCACCGTCGAGACCCTCGGGGCCGCGGTGCGCGATGCGCGCAAGCGGCTGGGCCTGAGCGTGCAAGCGCTGTCGGAGAAGGCGGGGGTGAGCTTCGGTCTCGTCAGCCAGCTGGAACGCGGACTCGGCAACCCCTCGCTGCAGTCGCTGCAACGGCTCGCCGGGGCCCTCGGCATCCCGGTCGCCCAGTTGCTGGACGAACCGGCGGTGCCGCTGGCGGTCGTGACGCGCGCGAAGCGGCACATCATGCCGGTGGCCGCGGACGCGCCGCCGCACCAGCGCGCCGAGCGGGAGCTGCTGACCCCGCGCGGCGAGTCGATGCTGCAGCTCATCCGCTCGACGCTGCCGCCCGGATTCACGAACGAGGCCAGTCCGTTCCGTCACATCGGCACGGAGACGGTGACGGTCGAATCCGGTGTGCTCGTGGTGTGCCAGTCGGATCGCCGCGTGGAACTGCGCGCCGGCGACACCGTCACCTACGGCTGCTCGGCCCCGCACTGGTGGGCGAACGGCCACGACGGCGAGACGGTGGTGCTCGGCGCGGTCACGCCGTTCGAGCGCTGAGCCGGGCAGTGCGCACGCCGGCCGCAACTCCTGCAGATGTCGATCCGCGTCCGTTCGGGGCACGGCGACGCCGTTTCTGACGGAGTCGTGCCCCGCCCACTTCTTTCCGGACGAGCGAAGGCCGCGGCATCCCTCCCGAGAGAGTCGGATGCCGCGGCCTCGGCCGAGCGGTCAGGACGGGGTGGTCAGACCTCCGAACGCGGACCGGGGACGGTCTTGTTCACCCCGGTGACCGGCTGGTTCTCATCGAACGACGCGATGGGCCGCTTGAACCCGCGCGTGAGGACGATGAGGTAGACCACGCCGATGCTGGTCCAGATGAGCCCGCCGATGAGCGCGTGCATGTCGAGGTTCACCCACAGCAGGCCCGTGAGAAGCATGCCGATCCCGGGCATCACGATGTAGCGGAAGATGTCGCCCGGCGTCTTGCGCAGGCCCTTGCGGATCGCGAACCACGCGATCACCGAGATGTTCACGAAGGTGAACGCGATGAGCGCGCCGTAGTTGATGTACGCCGCGATCTGCTCGAGGGTGAACGCGATCGCGAGCAGGCTCACGACACCCACGATGATGATGGAGATCGTCGGGGTGTGCGTCTTCGGGTTGATGAAGCCGAAGATCCGGCGGGGGAGGACGTTGTTGCGTCCCATCACCATGAGCATGCGCGAGACCGAGGCGTGCGAGGCGAGCCACGACGCGAGCGTCGCGGCGAATCCGGCTGCCGTGAGCACGGCCTGCAGCACCGGACCGCCGACCTGGACGCCGATCTCGGGCAGCGTGCTGTTCTCGATCGCCTCCTGCGGGAACGCGGTGGAGTCGGGGAACCGCAGCTGGGTGAAGTAGGCGGCGATCAGGAAGATGGCACCGCCTGCGACGAGGGTCAGCAGGATCGCGCGCGGCATGATCTTGGGCGTCTTGGCCTCTTCCGAGTACATCGACACCGCGTCGAAGCCGATGAACGAGAAGCACACGATGGTGGCACCGGCCAGCACCGCGCCGAACTGCACGTCGCTGTGGACGAAGGGGGCGAGCGACACCGCGGTGCCCGCTCCCGCGCCACCGACCAGCTGCACGACGACCATCACGACGAACACGGCCATGACCAGGATCGAGAACACCAGCAGGATCATGTTGACGTTCGAGGTGCCCCGCATCGTCAGGTAGATCACGCCGGTGACGCCGACGGTGAAGACGATGACCCAGACGGCCCCCGGGATGTCGGGGAAGAGCGCCTCCATGTAGCTGCGGATGATGAGGGCGTTGACCATCGGCAGCAGCATGTAGTCGATCAACGCGGTCCACCCGACGACGAAGCCGACACCGGGGTGGATCGATTCGCGGGCGTAGGTGTAGGCCGAGCCGGCGCTGGGGATGACGCGGACCATCTTGCCGTAGCTGATGGCGGTGAAGACCAGGACGACGAGGGCCACCGCGTACGCGGCGGGGACGACGTTGTTGGTCCCGTCGGCGACGAGGCCGAAGGTGTCGAAAACGACGGTCGGGGTCATGTAGCCGAGACCCAGACCGACGATCGACCACAGGCCGAGGGTGCGGGCGAGCTTGGCTCCCGAGCTGGACGAGGGCGCCTGTGCGGCGCCGATCTTCTCGTTCGTGGCTTCTCCTAAAGGGGCGGGTCGGGATCGGGCGGATCCGACCGAGTGGATGATGTCGGGTGGGGCTTCGGGTGCAGTGCTCCGGTTGGGAGCGGGGGACGAAGAAGCGGATGCCACCGGGGTGGGGTGACATCCGCTTCCGCGTCAGAGGCGGGTCCAGGCCTCGGTGAGCGTCGAGCGCAGGATCTGCTCGATCTCGTCGAACTCGGACGGGCCGATCGTGAGCGGCGGAGCGAGCTGGATGACGGGGTCGCCCCGGTCGTCCGCGCGGCAGTACAGGCCGGCGTCGTACAGCGCCTTCGACAGGAAGCCGCGCAGCAGACGCTCGGACTCGTCGTCGTCGAAGGTCTCCTTCGTGACCTTGTCCTTGACGAGTTCGATGCCGAAGAAGTAGCCGTCGCCGCGCACGTCGCCGACGATGGGCAGGTCGAGCAGCTTCTCGAGCGTCGAGCGGAAGACGGGCGAGTTCGTGCGGACGTTCTCCAGCAGCCCCTCCTCCTCGAACACGTCCAGGTTCTCCATCGCCACGGCCGACGAGACGGGGTGCCCGCCGAAGGTGTAGCCGTGCGGGAAGGACGCGTCGCCGTGGGCGAAGGGCTCGTACACGCGGTCGCTCACGATCGTTCCCCCCAGCGGCGAGTAGCCGCTGGTGACGGCCTTGGCGAACGTGATCATGTCGGGCTGGTAGTCGTACGCCTCCGCGCCGAAGTAGTACCCGAGGCGTCCGAACGCGCAGATGACCTCGTCACTGACCAGCAGCACGTCGTACTTGTCGCAGATCTCGCGCACCCGCTGGAAGTACCCGGCCGGGGCGGGGAAGCAGCCGCCGGCGTTCTGCACCGGCTCGAGGAACACCGCGGCGACGGTCTCGGGGCCTTCGAACTGGATCATCTGCTCGATGCGGTCGGCTGCCCACAGCCCGAACTCCTCGGGTGTCCCGCCGCCGAAACCGGATTCCTCGGCGCGGTAGTAGTTCGTGTTGGGGACGCGGAAGCCGCCGGGGGTGACCGGCTCGAACATGTGCTTCATCACCGGCAGACCCGTGATGGCGAGGGCGCCCTGTGTGGTGCCGTGGTAGGCGATCGCGCGCGAGATGACCTTGTGCTTGGTGGGCTTCCCCTGGGTCTTCCAGTACTGCTTGGCGAGCTTGAACGCGGTCTCGACGGCCTCGCCGCCTCCGGTCGAGAAGAAGACGTGGTTCAGGTCGCCGGGGGCGAGGTGGGCGATGCGGTCGGCGAGCTCGATCGCCGCCGGGTGGGCGTACGACCACAGGGGGAAGAACGCCAGCTCCTCGGCCTGCTTCGCGGCGGCCTGGGCGATCCGGCGGCGGCCGTGGCCGGCGTTGACCACGAACAGGCCGGCGAGGCCGTCGATGTAGCGCTTGCCCTGGGCGTCGAAGATGTGGTGGCCCTCGCCCTTGACGATGATGGGGACGCCGGCACCCTCGGTCATCACGGACTGGCGGGCGAAATGCATCCAGAGGTGGTCGCGGGCCTTCGCCTGAAGGTCGGACTGCAGGTCGATTTCGTGAAGCGTCATCGCGTTCCCCAGTTGTAGAGCTGTCGGTGGAGTTTCAGATACACGAACGTCTCGGTCGCCACCACGTCGGGCAGCGACCGGATCCGATCGTTGAGCAGGTCGATGAGGTCGTCGTCGCTCTCGCAGACGACCTCGACGAGGAGGTCGAAGGACCCCGCCGTGGAGACGACGTAGATGACCCCCGGGAGCTCGGCCATCTCGGCCGCGATCACCCGAGTGTCTCCCGACACGCGGACCCCGATCATCGCCTGGCGGGCGAAACCGAGTTGGAGCGGGTCGGTGACGGCGACGATCTGCAGGACACCGGCGTCCTGCAGCTTCTGCACGCGCTGCCGCGTCGCGGTCTCGCTGAGGCCGACGGCCTTGCCGATCTCGGCGTACGAGCGGCGACCGTCCTCCTGCAGCTGCTCGACGATGGCCTTCGACACGCTGTCGAGGACCGGGCGTCGCTCCGCTGAGATGCTCATGATGGGGCGACGGTATCAGCGCAAACACACATTGCTCAATGGTGAAATCGAGACTTATTCCGCCGTAACAACGCGGAAACCGTCGTTTTGCGCCTTCCGATGCAGAGGCTGGTGCGGGGACGACTGTACGTCCTCTCGATCGTGACTCCTGTTCTCCTGACTGTCGGCACCCTCGCTGTCGAGGAGTCCACGGCCGCCGTGCACCGCGCGCACGCTGCACGGGTCTGGACGATGAACGTCTTGCCTGCTTCCTCAGAGACGTGCGGCGATGCCGCGCGGCGCTGGGCGGTACAACACCGGGAGGCAGGGGACGCTAGAGACTTGAAGAGGGAGGCGGGGCGGTGGCCGTACGTCTCGTGGCTAACGCGACTATCCCGCTGACTATCCCGACCGCCACGCTGCCGAGCAGCAGGGCCCAGCCGAGCCAGTCGGCTTCGCCGCCAGGATCCAGATCAGCTTTCAGACCTGCATCGTAGAGTCGGACGAGGGAGTACACGAATGCGGACAACGCGACGGCGAACGCCGCGATCGCGCTGATCATCGCAGTACGGGCAAGTTTCGTCGAGTTCATCAGTTGCACCCATGCGCCACGCTATCCGTATAGCTGGAGCGTCGCACCCATTCGTCGAGATTCCAGGTCGACTTGAACGGCGCGAACACTTGGTGACACTTGTACTGCCAGTACATCTGAGTGGTGTTCGCACTCGGGACGCGCTTGATCACTTCTGCCCATCCCTCCCGGATGACATTGCCATCCGCTGAATTGATGCGGTTGAACCAGCTGGGGGTGATTGACAGTGTCCAGCCACGCGGATCACGTGCGATCCACCTCGCGCCGTCGATCAGACCAACCCCCAGCCAAGGGTCGGCAACGACGGGATACGTGGTGGTTGCAGCGTCGTGCTCAACGACCTGGATCAGTGTGTAGCCGTCGAGTTCGTAGTGAGTTGCCACGGGCAACCCGGCCGCGTCCGTTGCCCACGCCGGTGCGACACCGCCGATCCAGGTGCCGTTCGCGGCGGTGATGGCCACCGCCCCTGTCTCCGCGCTCAACGTGACCGTCGCGCCTTCAGGAACCTGCAGAGGGTACGCGTAGCTCGTTGGAGCATTGGCACCGTCGATGACGGTGCTGATCTGAATAGACCCGTCTGCTTTCACCGCCAGTACTGTCGAGGATCCGTCACCCATGTCATATGACACCAACCCTGATGCGTCGACTTCAGCGGGTTGAGACTCGTCGGTGGCAGGCAGCTCGATGGAAACGGCAGCCACCCCGTCCGCCAACGTGATCGCGTCGGACGGGTCCACTGGGATTTCGATCGCGACATCGCTGCCGACCGAGGCAACCTCAAGCTGCTGTCCGGATGGTGTGCCCTCAACAGGAACAGTCCCCTCCAGCACCTCCGGTGCGATACCCGCAATCAGATCGATCGGACTTGGATCGTCAGCCTGGGCCGGGGCCACAAACCCAACGATGAGCGCGGCGACAACCACAGCGCACGACGTCCCACGAAATGTCAGCTTCATCGATACACCTTTCGTTACACACGGTCTCTGATGGGACAGCGCCCTTGCCGACCTCATACGGCGACAGCTGGGGTCGACTGCCGATGGCAGGCCGGGGTCACCGTCCATTGACACCCAACCGTCGCGCGGCCGGGTTGCTGCGGTCGGGGATGTGGAATTCACCCGCATGGACGGTGACGGTCGTCTACTTGGTGGTGGTGTGGTGTTGCTTAGTTCTGTCCGGCGCTGGAGCGGAGCCTGCCGTCCCGGCGCGTGACAAGCTGGGCGGGGCGACGAACGGGAGGGCCGCGATGGCCGACGGCGAGATCACGGCGGGTCTGCGGGCCGCTTTGGAGCGAGAGGACGCCTCGCTCCGCCTGCGCGCGGCGATGGACGCCGGCACGCGCCCGAACGATGTCTTCATCGACGTCCTGGTGGCGCGCTGCGCCGTCGAGCCCGACTTCTTCGTCCGCGACATGCTCACCTGGGCGCTCACCCGGCATGACTCTGCGCTCGTCGTCGCCGCGATCCTGCCCGAACTCGGTTCACCCTTCCCGCAGGCCCGGAGTCAGGGCCTGCACACGCTGTCGAAGATCGGCGACCCGGCCACGTGGTCGGCGATCACCCCCGCCCTCCTGCACGACGAGGAGACCCCCGTGGCGCGGGCGGCGTGGCGGGCGGCGGCGGGACTCGTGCCGGACGCCGAGCGGGCGGATCTCGCCTCCGCGCTCGCGGTGCACCTCGGCCGGGGCGACGGTGAGACGCAGCGCAGCCTCGCCCGCGCGTACGTCATGATCGGCGAGGCTGCGCGTCCCGTGATCGAGCGGGCCTCCTCCTCCGACGACGAGGCCGTCCGCGCCCACGCGCACGGGATCCGCGCGCTGCTGGACGACCTCGCCGCCGAGGAGTGACCCCTCAGGCCAGGCTCGACATCACGTGCTTGAGGCGCGTGTAGTCCTCGAAGCCGTAGACCGAGAGGTCCTTGCCGTAGCCGGAGTGCTTGAACCCGCCGTGCGGCATGTCGGAGACGAACGGGATGTGGGCGTTGATCCACACGCACCCGAAGTCGAGATCGCGGCTGAAGCGCAGCGCGCGGCCGTGCTCGCGGGTCCACACGGAGGCGGCGAGCGCGTACGGCACGCCGTTCGCCATCTCCAGGGCTTCGGCCTCCTCGTCGAACGCCTGCACCGCGAGCACCGGCCCGAAGACCTCCTGCTGCACCAGTTCGTCGTCCTGGCGAAGGCCCGTGACGATCGTGGGCGCGAAGAAGCTGCCGGTGTCGCCGACGCGGTGTCCACCGGTCGCCACGCGCGCGTGCGCGGGCAGGCGGTCGACGAAACCCTGCACGCGGGCGAGCTGGTCGGGGTTGTTCACCGGGCCGAAGAAGGCCTCGGGGTCGTCCGGCGCCCCCACCTTCACGTTCTCCCGGACGTACGCCACGAGGCGCCCCACGAGCTCATCGTGCAGCGAGGAGTGCACGAGCACGCGGGTCGCCGCCGTGCAGTCCTGCCCGGCGTTGAAGAACGCCGCCTGCGCGATCCCGGCGGTCGCGGCATCCAGATCGGCGTCGGGGAAGACGATCGCCGGCGCCTTGCCGCCGAGTTCGAGGTGCACGCGTTTGACCTGCCGCGCCGCCGACTCGGCGACCTGCATGCCCGCGCGGACCGAGCCGGTGATCGCGACGAGCTGCGGGATCGGATGCTCGACGAGGGCGCGCCCGGTCTCACGGTCGCCGAGGACGACGTTGAGGACGCCGGGCGGGAGGATCCCGGCGGCGAGCTCGGCGAGGCGCACGGTGGTCTGGGGCGTCGTCTCGCTCGGCTTCAGCACGACGGTGTTCCCGGCCGCGATCGCCGGAGCGATCTTCCAGATCGCCATGTTCAGCGGGTAGTTCCACGGCGTCACCTGGGCGACGACGCCGATCGGCTCGCGCCGCACGTAGGAGGTGAACCCTTCGGCGTACTCGGCGGCGGCGCGCCCGTCGAGATCGCGCGCGGCGCCGGCGAAGAACCGCAGCTGGTCGACCGACTGGTCGATCTCGTCCGCGACCAGCGTCGCACGAGGCTTCCCGGTGTCCTCCGACTCCAGGTCGGCGAACTCCTCGGCGTGGTCGGCGAGCGCGTCGGCGAGCCGGAACAGCGCGAGTTGCCGCTGCGCCGGGGTGGTCAGCCGCCACGACGCGAAGGCCCGCGAGGCGGCGGCGAAGGCGGCATCCACCTCCTCCTCCGTGGAGCACGGCGCCTGGCCGTAGACCTCACCGGTCACGGGGCTGACCAGCTCGAGGAGGCGCCCGGTCGACGGCGTCGAGACGCCGTCGACCACGTTGGACAGTGTCTTCACGACGCGGCCGCCTCGTCGGCGACGGACAGGGCCTCGTCGATGATGTCGAGGCCGCGGACGAGCTCGTCCTCGGAGATCACCAGCGGCGGGGCGACGTGCACGCGGTTGAAGTGCGTGAACGGCCAGAGGCCCGCCTTCTTGCACGCGGCGGCGAACGCGGCCATGGGGGCGGCGTCGGCTCCGGCGGCGTTGAACGGTACGAGCGGTTCGCGCGTCTCGCGGTCGCGCACCAGCTCGATCGCCCAGAACAGTCCGCGGCCGCGCACCTCGCCGATCGACGGGTGCTTCTCGGCCATCTCGCGGAGCCGCGGGCCCACGACGCGCTCGCCGAGGTCGCGGACCCGCTCGAGGATCCCGTCGCGGCGGAACACCTCGAACGTCGCGATGCCGGGCGCGCACGCGAGCGGGTGGCCCGAGTACGTCAGGCCACCGGGGAAGGTCACCGTGTCGAAGTGGGCGGCGATGGCATCCGAGATCACCACTCCGCCGAGCGGCACGTAACCGGAGTTCACGCCCTTCGCGAAGGTGATGAGGTCGGGCACCACGTCGAACGCGTCGACCGCGAACCACTCGCCGATGCGGCCGAACCCGACCATGACCTCGTCGGCGATGTAGACGATCCCGTACTTGTCGCACAGGGCCCGGACGCCGGGGAGGTACCCGGGCGGCGGCACGAGCACACCGTTCGTGCCGACCACGGTCTCGAGGATGATCGCGCCGATCGTCGACGCGCCCTCGAGGATGATCGTCTGCTCGAGGTGCTCGAGCGCGCGGGCGGTCTCCTCCTCCTCGGATGCGGAGTGGAACGCCGACCGGTAGGCGTACGGGCCGAAGAAGTGCACGACCGAGGCGTCGGCCGGCTCGTTGGCCCAGCGGCGCGGGTCACCGGTCAGGGTGATCGCGGTGGAGGTGTTGCCGTGGTAGCTGCGGTACATCGCCAGCACCTTGCGCTTGCCCGTGACCAGGCGCGCCATGCGGACCGCGTTCTCGTTGGCATCCGCTCCGCCGTTGGTGAAGAACACCTTCGAGAAGCCCTCGGGGGCCACCTCGGAGATGAGGCGAGCGAGCTCGCCGCGCGTGCCGTTGGCCATCGCGGGCTGGATCGTGGCCAGCTCGCCCGCCTGCCGCTGGATGGCCGCGACGAGGTCGGGGTGCTGATGACCGAGATTCAGGTTCACCAGTTGCGACGAGAAGTCCAGGTAGCTGTTCCCGGCGTGGTCCCAGAACGTCGCGCCGTCACCACCGGCGACGGGCAGCGGATCGATGAGCGCCTGCGCGCTCCAGGAGTGGAAGACGTGCGCGCGGTCGTCGGCGCGGACCTGCGCGTCCGCGGCGAGGTCGGGGGAGGTGAGGGTCATGATCGTTCCTTTCCGGATGCCGCGGGTCAGTGGTTGCTCGGGAAGCCGAGGCTGATCTGGCTCTCGCTGGGGTCGGGCCAGCGGGTCGTGACGACCTTGCTGCGCGTGTAGAAGTGGATCGACTCGGGGCCGTAGATGTGCGAGTCGCCGAAGAGCGAGTTGCGCCAGCCGCCGAACGAGAACGCCCCGACGGGGACCGGGATCGGCACGTTGACGCCGACCATGCCGACCTCGATGTCGAACTCGAACTGGCGGGCGGTGCCGCCGTCGCGCGTGAAGACCGCGGTGCCGTTCGCGAACGGGCTGGAGTTCATCAGCTCCACGGCCTCGTCGTAGGTCTTCACCCGCACGACCGAGAGCACCGGTCCGAAGATCTCGTCGTCGTACACCTTCATGCCGGGGGCCACGCGATCCACGAGCGAGACACCGATGAAGAAGCCGTCGCCCTCGAACTGCTGGGTGGTGCCGTCGACGACGACCTCGGCGCCCTCGGCCGCTGCGCCCGTGACGTAGGAGGCGACCTTGTCGCGGTGCTCGCGTGTGATGAGCGGACCCATCTCGCTCGCGGCATCCGTGCCGGCGCCGATCTTCAGGCCCTGGATGCGGGATGCCACCTTCTCGACGAGCGCGTCGGCGACGTCGTCGCCCACGGCGACGAGCACCGACACGGCCATGCAGCGCTCGCCGGCGGAGCCGTAGGCGGCCGAGACGGCGGCGTCGGCCGCGGAGTCGAGATCGGCGTCGGGCATGACGACCATGTGGTTCTTGGCTCCGCCGAGGGCCTGGACGCGCTTGCCGTTCTCGGCGGCGCGCGAGTAGATGGACTTCGCGATCGGCGTCGAGCCGACGAAGCTCACCGCGCGGACGTCGGGGGAGTCCAGCAGCGCGTCGACGGCGACCTTGTCGCCGTGCACCACGTTGAGGACGCCGGCCGGCAGCCCCGCCTCCTCGAACAGCTTCGCGAGGAACAGGGATGCCGACGGGTCCTTCTCGCTGGGCTTGAGCACGACCGTGTTGCCGCAGGCGATCGCCGACGCCGTCATCCACAGCGGCACCATGACCGGGAAGTTGAAGGGGGTGATCGCGGCGACCACGCCGACGGGCTGCTTCACCGAGTGCACGTCGACGCCGCGGCTGACCTGCTCGGCGTGCTCGCCCTTGAGGAGGTGCACGAGGCCGGCGGCGAACTCGACGTTCTCGATGCCGCGGCTGATCTCGCCCTTGGCATCCGAGAGCACCTTGCCGTGCTCGGCGGTGATGATCGCGGCGAGCTCGTCGGTGCGATCGACGAGGAGGTGGCGGAGCCGGAAGAAGACGTCGGCGCGCTTGATCAGGCTCGTCGCCCGCCAGGCGGGGAGCGCGGCCTTCGCGACGGCGATCGCCTCGTCGACCTCGGCGGTGGACGCGAAGGCGACCTGGGCCTGGACGCGTCCGGTGGCCGGGTCGAACACGTCGCCCGTGCGCTCCGCGGCGCCGCGGGCTTCGCCGTTGATGTGGTGGTGGATGACGGTCATGCGGATCCTCCTCGATGTCTTCGGTCGTCCGGACAGATCGACCGGGAGCGCCGTAGGGTGTTCACTGCCGATTCTGCGGCACGAGGGAGGGGACACGCCCATGGCTGATCGTCGCGAAGACGAGCGCTCCCGGACAGATCGTCCGGATGCCGCGGACGTGCCCGGCGATAGGGGTCTTCCCACCCTCGCCGAAGTGCTCGACTCACCCGCGCTCGCCGCGGGTGCGCCCGAGCTGCTGGTCGGGGGAGCCGCGCTCTCCTCACCCGTGCGGTGGGTCCACGTCTCCGACAGCCCGGGCGTCGCCCGGTTGCTGGAGGGTGGCGAACTGCTGCTGACGACCGCGTCGGCGTGGCCCGCGGAGCCGGCGGATCTGCGGACGCTCGTCCGGGACTTCGTGCGGGCGGGTCTGGTCGGGATCGTCATCGAGCTCGGCGTGCACTACCGCTACGTCCCGACCGTCGTCGTCGAGGCGGCGGGCGACGCGGGGCTTCCGTTGATCGCCCTGCACCGCGAGATCAAGTTCGTCAGCGTCACGGAGGAGGTGCACCGGCGGATCATCGACGATCAGACCGCGGCGCTGCGGGCGCGCGACGACGTCCGGACGCTGTTCACCTCGCTCGCCCTCCGGGGGGCGCCCGCGGACTACGTCGTCGAACGCCTCGCGCACACGCTTCGCGCTCCGGTCGTCCTCGAATCGCTCGCACACGAGGTGATCGTGGCGGAACTCGCCGAAGCCGACCCCGCGGTGCTCGACGACTGGCAGGAGCGGTCGCGCCGGTTCGGCGACGGCGACGACGGGCGTTCCCTCGTCCCGGTGGAGGCGCGCGGCATCCGTTGGGCGACGCTCGTCGCGCTCGCCGGCCCCGGGCACCCCGCCGGGCGTCGGGCCGTGCTCGAACAGGGGGCGACGGCGCTCGCCCTCGGCCGCCTCACCGACCCCGACGGAGAGGACTGGGCGCGTCTCGGCCGCCGCCGCCTGATGGACGCGCTGCTGGGCGGGCGCTACGGCTCGGCCGACGAGGTGATGGCGCTGCTCGGCGCGGCGCGCATCGACCTGCGCGGGGCGGCGCTGTTCGGGCTCGCGGTCGAGGACGCGGCCGCCGCCGACGTCGAGGCGGCGGCGATCGAGCTCGGGGGGCGCGCCCTCTGCGCGACCCCGCGGGGGGCGGGAGAGCGCGCGGACGGATGGATGCCGGTGCTCCTGGCCGTCCCCTCCTCGACGACCTTCGCGGGGGCGGCCGCCGAGCGCTTCCGTGCGCGCCTGCGCCACGACGGGAGCGATCCCCGCCTCACCGTCGGGCCGCGCGTGGACGGGGAGGCGGGCGCGGCGGCCGTGCCCCGCCTGCTGGACTCGCTCGAGCAGTCCCTCGACCTCGCCGACGTGGGGGACGTGCCCGAGGGCTCGGTGCAGTGGGTCGTCCGGCATCCGCTCCTCCGGTTCGTCTCATCGCTGCGGGGCGACCACCGCCTCCTCGAGCACAGCGAGGACCTGCTCGCCCCGGTCCTCGCCGCGCCGCCCGCCCGGCGACGCGACCTGCTCGCCGCGCTGGGCGCGATCGTCGCACACCCCGGCAACCGCACGGCGGCGGCCGCGGCCGCACACGTGTCGCGGTCGGTGTTCTACCAACGGCTCGACCTCGCCGAGCGCGTCCTCGGTGTCGACCTGGACGACGGCGAGGTCCTGGCCGCCCTCCACCTCGCGCTGGTGGTCCACCGCGCGCATCGTTCGCCGGGCGCCTCCCTGCGGCGCTGACGGGGGCCGACCCGCCCGCTACGATGACCGCAACGGGCAGGGGAGTGGGCATGAGGGAACGGTGGTCACGCCTGAGTCGTGCGCGGATGCGGGTCGCCGCCGTCGCGGCCGTCGCGGGGCTTCTGTTCGCCGGGGCCGTCACGGCTCCGCCCGCATCGGCGGCCGTGCCGGGATGGCTGTCCACCAGCGGCTCGACGATCGTGACCTCGACCGGCGCGCCGTACACGATCGAGGCGGTCGCCTGGTTCGGCATGGAGACCTCGAACTGCGCACCGCACGGTCTGTGGTCGATCTCGCTGGACGAGGGGCTGACGAGCATCGCGGCGATGGGGTTCACCACCCTCCGCCTCCCGTTCTCCAACGAGTGCCTCGCGGCACAGCAGTCCACCTCGATCAACGCGGCGGTGAATCCGGGGCTCGCCGGTCTCACGCCGCTGCGGCTCCTGGACACCGTGATCGCCCGTGCCAAGGCCCACGGCCTGTCCGTGATCCTCGATCGTCACCGCCCGGATTCGGGCGCGCAGAGCCAGCTCTGGTACACGTCGCAGTACTCGGAGAAACGGTGGATCGACGACTGGACGATGCTCGCCGGGCGCTACAAGGACGATCCCACCGTCATCGGTGTCGACCTGCACAACGAACCGCACGGCCCCGCGTGCTGGAACTGCGGCGATCCCGCCCGCGACTGGCGCGCCGCCGCGACGCGGGCCGGCAACGCCGTGCTCGCCGTGAACCCGCGGCTGCTCATCATCGTGGAGGGAGTGGAGCAACAGAACGACGGCACCAGCACCTGGTGGGGCGGTGGACTGAAAGACGTCCGGTCCGCGCCCGTCACTCTCTCGGTCAAGAACCGCGTCGTCTACTCTCCCCACGACTACCCGGTGTCGGTGTACGCGCAGAAGTGGTTCTCCGATCCTCGGTACCCCGCGAACCTGGCGGCGCTGTGGGATGCCAACTGGGGGTACCTCGCGAAGGAGAACATCGCCCCCGTCCTCCTCGGCGAATTCGGCACGAAGCTCGAGACCGCGAGCGACCGGGCGTGGCTGGCGGCGCTCGTCGACTACATCGCGCAGCGGAAGATCAGTTACGCCTACTGGTCGTTCAACCCCAACAGCGGCGACACGGGCGGCCTGGTCGCCGACGACTGGCGCACCCTCCAGACCGCGAAGCTGACCGCGCTGAAGCCGATCCTGACCCCGGTGCCGCAGCCGACCCCTCCCGTCACGCCGAAGCCCACTGCGACGCCGAAGCCGACGGCGACCGCGACGCCGACGGCCACCGCGACGCCGAAGCCGACGGCCACCGCGACGCCGAAGCCGACGGCCACCGCGACGCCGAAGCCGACGGCCACGGCGACGCCGAAGCCGACGGCGACGCCGAAGCCGACCGCCACCGCGACGCCCACACCGAAGCCCCCCGCGGGTTCGGCCCCCGCTGTCACCGCGACCTGGATCCCGCAGAGCGCGTGGGGCGAGGGCTACGTCAGCGAACTGACGGTGACCGCGGCGAACGCCGTGGCCGGCTGGACCGTGTCGTGGGAGTCCCCCGGCGCCACGGCGGTGACCAACGCGTGGGGGATGACCTGCGCCCTGCGCTCCTCGACCGTCACGTGTCGGGGCGAGGGATGGGCGGGGGCTCTCGCGTCGGGTCAGACGGTGCGGGTGGGACTGCAGATGGCCGCGACGGCGGCCCCGGCCGCTCCGCGACTGAGCGTCACCGCGAACTGATCGCCGGCGGACGGCATCCATACCCCACCCATAGGTCTCCCACGGTGACCGTTAGTGATGGGCTGCCTACGATGCCGCGGTGACCGCCACCCTCAGCATCCCGCGCCCCACGCTCGCCCGGCCCGCCGCGATGTCGCGACGCCGCCGGCGCGCGTGGCCGTGGGGGCTCGCCGCGATCGGTCTGCTCGCGCTCGTCCTGACCGGGTGGCAGGTCTGGGACGGCGCGCCGTCCGAGTACTACGCCTCGATCGCGCTGTCGATGAGCCAGTCGTGGTCGAACTTCTTCTTCGGGGCGATGGACCCCTCCGGCACCGTGACGCTCGACAAGATCCCGGGTTCGTTCTGGGTGCCGGCGCTCTTCGTCCGCGTCTTCGGCTACTCGACGTGGGCGGTGATCCTCCCCAACGCCCTCGCCGCCGTCGGCGCGGCGCTGATCACCGCCGTCGCGGCGCGGCGTCTGGCCGGGGTGCGCGCGGGACTGCTCGCGGGGGCGATCGTGGCGGTCACCCCGATCTTCGTGGCGGTCTCCCGGTCGAACCAGCCCGAGTCGTTCTTCGTCCTGGGCCTGGCGATCACCGCGTGGGCGGCCGTTCGTGCACTCCAGCAGCGCAGTCTCGGCTGGCTGGTGGTGGCCGGGGCGGCGATCGGCCTGTCCTTCCAGTTCTACATGCTGGAGGCCTGGGCGGTCTGGCCGGCGCTGGCCGCGGCCTACCTGGCCACCGCGCAGCCCTGGGCGCGCCGGATCGGACACCTCGTCGTGGCGGGGACCGTCAGCGCGGTCGCGTCGCTGTGGTGGGTGGCGATCGTGGCGATGATCCCGGCGAGCGCTCGGCCGTACATCGGCAGCACGCTCGGCAACGACCCGTGGGAGATGGTGTTCGGGTACAACGGGCTCGGGCGCTTCGGCGCCACCAGCGACAGTTCCGCGTACGAGTCGTTCACCCCGCCGTTCTCCGGCGATCCCGGCGTGTTCCGCCTGTTCAACGCGCAGCTGGCGGGGCAGATCGCCTGGCTCATCCCCGCGGCGATCGTGGCGATCGTGGTGCTGTGGCTGCTGCGCTTCCCCCGTCCGCTCGCGCTGCTGCTCACGGTGTGGCTGGGAACGTTCGGTGCCATGTTCTCCGTCGTCGCCGGGATGCACCAGTTCTACACGTCCGCCCTGGCCGTCCCCCTCGCCCTGGCGGTGGCCACGGCGCTCGCGTGGAGCGCCCGCGCCGGCAGAGCCTGGCCGACGGTGACGATCCTGGCGACGGCGGCGGTCACCGCGGTCGGCATCGGGATCTCGGTCGGCGGCTACAGCATCCCGGTCGCGATCGCGCAGGCCGTCGTCGCGGGCGTCGCCGTCGTGCTGCTGCTCTCGCGCCATCGGGCGCGCCTGGTGACGACCGCCGCGATGGTCGTGGGGCTGCTGCTCACCCCCGCGGTCTGGTCGGCCGTGACCATCGCGCACCCCAACTCGATCAACCCGGTCGCCGGAGGGGTGTCGGAGATGGCATCCGGGTTCGGCGGCCGCGGCGCCACCGCCCCGGGCGGCGCGCAGGCGGGAGGCTTCGCCGGTGCGCCCAACGGGGCACCCGGGGCCGGCGGTTCGGGCGGATTCGCGGCGCCGAACGGCGGCCCGGGAGCGCAGGGCGCGACCCGGGACGGTCGAGGCGCACGGTTCGGCTCCGGCGCCGCGGCCGGTCAGGGGTCGACCGGCCGGACCGGCGGCGTCGGTGGTGCGAGCGGCTTCGGCGGCGGCGACCAGACCGCCCTGCTGTCCTGGCTCGAACAGAACCGCGACGGGGCGACCTATCTCGCGGCCACGTTCGGGGCGCAGAGCGCCGCGGGGCTCATCGTCGCCTCGGACGGCGAAGCGGTGCTCCCGATCGGAGGGTTCAACGGAACGGATGCCGCGCCCACCCTGGAGCGGTTCGTCTCGCTGGTCGAGAGCGGTCAGCTGCGCTACGTCGTCGCCGGGCAGGACCGTATGGGCGGTCCCGGTGGGGCCTCGGTCGGCGCCGGAGACACCTCGACCGGAACCGTGTCGGCGCAGATCCGCTCGTGGGTGGAGCAGAACTGCACGACGGCGACCGATGCGCCCAGCACCGTGTACGTATGCGCCGCGGGCGAGAGCGGCTCCGGCACCTGATCCGGTGCGGCCTCAGGTGGAGGCTGCCGCTCAGAGATCGCGCGAGAGGAACGCCACCCCGGCCTCGCGGAACGCGCGGGCGCCGGGGGCGTTCACGTGGTGGCGCCCCGGGATGTCCACGAACTCGCCCTGCGGAAGAAGCCCGGCCAGACGGGCCGACTGGTCGTGGATCGGATCCTCGGTGCCGGTGGCGATGAGCACCGGCTGCCGCGGAGGCGACGCGGGGTCCGGATCGGTCTGCCCGAGGCGCATGCCTTCGGCGACGGCGACGAGCGCGCGCAGGTCGTTGCCGGGGACGCGCTCGGCGAGCGACATGTAGCGCTGGGTGGTGGCATCCGTGACCGGTTCGCCGTGGTCGAGGAACGCCCGGGCCTGATCGACCTGCAGCCGGGCCAGGGGCCGACCGTCCGGGATGCCGCCGAGCACCGCCCGTTCGACGTGCTCGGGGGCGTCGACCGCGAGCTGCCAGCCCACTCGGCCGCCCAGCGAGTAGCCGAGGTAGCGGACCTGATCGACGAGGTAGGTGTCGAGGACGGCGACGAGGTCGGAGACGAGGGCGCTCATGCGATAGGCGTCCGCGTCGTGCGGTTTCTCGCTCAGGCCGTGGCCGCGCTGATCGACGGCGAGCACGCGGAACCCGGCCCGGAGCAGGTCGCGCACCCAACCGGTGTTGACCCAGTTGTCGCGCGTGGACGACCCGAAGCCGTGCACGCACAGCACCGGCGGCGCCTCGGGATCGCCCCACGAGTACGTCGCGAGGCGGATGTTGTCGCCCACGATCACGAACTGCGCAGGGGGGACTTCGGTGAGCGCGGGCACGGCATCCATTCCGCCGATCCTGGCACAGCGACGCCTCCCTCGTGCGGATGTGGTCATAGTGGTCGCATGGGGTATTCACGCGCCGAGCTGGAGTCGTTCCGGGATGCCACGATCCCCGACCTCATCGGACCGGGGCTGCGCCTGTTGTTCGTGGGGATCAACCCGGGCCTGTGGACGGCTGCGACCGGGACGCCGTTCGCCCGCCCCGGCAACCGGTTCTGGCCCGCTCTGGTCGAGGCGCGGATCCTGCCGCGCCTTCCCGCCTACACCGGCCCGCTGGATGGCGCCGATCGCGCCATGATCTTCGCGGCCGGCGTCGGAGTGAGCAACATGGTGGCTCGAGCGACGGCCCGGGCGGACGAGTTGAGTCGTGAGGAGCTCCGCGCGGGCGCCGAGGCGCTGGAGGCCCGCGTGGCGGCGCTGTCGCCGCGCGCGGTCGCGGTCGTCGGGCTCACCGCCTACCGACAGGGCTTCGGCCGTGCGAAGGCGGTCGCGGGTCGGCAGGACGAGGGCATCGGGGGAGTGCCCGCCTGGGTGCTGCCGAACCCCAGCGGTCTCAACGCGCACGACACCGTCTCGTCGTTGGCCCGGGCGTATGCGGTGCCCGCGCGCGCGGCGGGGATCCTTTCCGCGTGACGGCTCCTCCCCAGGGGACAACGCCCGGGACGTGTCGGGGCCGGCGAGTAGGGTGACCGCGGCGGAAGGAGACGCACATGATCGTGGAGTTCGAGGGAGAGGTCTTCCGGTGGGCGGCTCGCCTCGACAGCGACTGGTACTTCGTCGCGCTGCCGCTCGATCTCAGCGAGGCCGTCCGCGAGACGCAGACCTACCGGCGCGGGTTCGGCGGCGTTCGCGTCGAGGCCTCGATCGGCACCTCCACGTGGAGGACTTCGGTGTTCCCCCAGTCGGACGGCGCGTACGTCCTGCCTCTCAAACGCGCGGTCCGCGACCGCGAGGGCATCGAGCCCGACGGGATCGTCCTGGTGCACCTGTCCGTGCTCGACGCGTAGCACTGTGCTCGGCGTCGCTCTCGCCGTCTTCGCGGTGGGGTCCGTCGTGCTCGGCGTCGTCGATGTCCGCCATCATCGACTGCCCCACGCGCTCGTCCTGCCCGCGCTCGCGCTCGCGCTGGCGCTGCTGACATCCGCCGCGTTCGTCGCCGGTGAGGCCGGCCGCCTCGCCGGGATCTGGAGTGGAGCGGCCGGGGCGTTCGTGCTCGGTCTCGCGCTCCACCTCGCCCGGCCCCGGGATTTCGGCGGCGGTGACGCGACTCTCGGCGCGCTCCTGGGGGCGCATCTCGGCTGGTTCGGCGCGGACGCCGTGGTCGGCGGGCTCGTCTCGGGGTTCGTCTGCGGTGGGGCCGCCGCTGCGGGTGCCCTGCTCGCCGGCGCCCGCCGCACCGGGATCGCCTTCGGTCCGCCCCTGCTGCTCGGCACGTGGTGGGTGCTGCTGGGCGAGGTCGGATGAACCGCCGCCGCAGCATCGTCGCCACGCAGCCCGGCGCGTTCCGGCACGGTTCCGCCCGGCGCCGCCCCCGGTCAACCCCGCACCGAGAATCCGCGGGGCCCGCATAGCCTGGGGCAATGCTTGACCTCTTTCGTCGCGTCACCGCGTGGGCGCTTCAGCAGCGGCTGGTCCGCGCTTTCCTCGTCTACTCGGGGCGGCGTGGACCGATGCTCGCCGACAGCGTCACCTACCGCACGCTCTTCAGCGTCTTCGCGGGGGTGCTGATCGGGTTCTCGTTCGCCGCCCTGTGGCTCGCGGGCAACCCCGACGGCCTCGCCGCCCTCGTACGCTCGGTGGACAGTGTCATCCCGGGCCTCGTCGGACCGGGCGGACTCGTCGACGTCGAGAAGATCGAGGCCCCGGCCGGATTCACCGTCGCGGGGATCCTCGGATCCGTCGGTCTGATCGGTGCGGCCATCGGCGCGGTCGGATCGCTCCGCTCCGCCCTGCGCCAGGTCGCCGACGTCACCACCGAGGACACGCTCATCGTCTGGGTCCTCCTGCGCAACCTGGCGCTCGCGATCGGCATCGGCGTGGCGCTCGTGGCCGCCGCGGGGGTCACGTTCCTCGCCACCGCGGGCCTGACCGTCGTGCGCGACTGGTTGGGCATCCCTGCGGACTCGTGGGCGACCGGCATCCTCACCTGGCTCGTCTCCACGCTCGTCGTGCTCGCCCTCGACACCGCGGTCGTCGCGGTGGCGTTCGCGCTCCTGTCGGGCCTCCGGGTGCGACGGGCGACGCTGCTGCGCGGTGCGCTGCTCGGCGGTGTCGGGCTCGTCGTGCTGCAGCAGTTGTCGGGACTGTTCGTCGGAGGTGCGAGCAGCAATCCGCTCCTGGCGACCTTCGCGGCCCTGATCGCGCTGCTTCTCTGGCTCAATCTCTCCAGCCAGGTGATCCTGCTGGCGGGCGCGTACATCACCGTCGGACACGAGGAGGACGAGGACCGCGTGCGCGCGAAGTACGCCGCGTCCACCCTCGTGCAGTTCCGCGTCCAGCGCGCCGAGCGGGCCGTGCAGGCAGCCGTGGGAGAACTGGATGCCGCCCGCGAGGCCGAGGCGAAGGAACGCGAGGCGATCGCGAAGAGTACCGCTCGCGGCTGACTCGCGGGGACGCGTCTAGGGTGGCCACATGACCGAGCGCACCGTCGCGTACACCGCCGATGCGATCCGCGCGGCCGAAGCTCCGCTCCTGGCCGCCGGGCGGCCGCTCATGCGCGAGGCCGCGCGGGCGCTTGCCGAGGTCGTCGCCGATGAACTCGCGCGGACGCCCGGTCCGGTGCTCGTCCTGGCCGGGTCGGGCGACAACGGCGGCGACGCCCTCTATGCCGCCGCCGACATCGCCGGCGCGGGCACGCGGGTGGACGTCGTGCTCACCCGTGATCGTGTCCACCGCGACGCGCTGGACGCGGCGGTCGCGGCGGGGGCCGGGCTGCGAGACGCGTCCGACATCTGCGGCGCCCACTCCGACCACGTTCTCGTCGTCGACGGCATCCTGGGCATCGGTGCCTCCTCGGACTCGCGGTTGCGGGGGACCGCCCGTGCTGTCGTCGAGGCGCTCCTGCCGGTGGTGGCCTCGGAGCGGGTGCGGGTGGTGGCCGTGGACGTCCCGAGCGGCCTGCACCCCGACTCCGGCGAAGCGGATGCCGCGGTCCTCCCCGCCGCGACCACCGTCACCTTCGGTGCGGTCAAGGCGGGCCTCCTGCGTGGGCACGGCCCGAGACTCTCGGGCCGCCTCGTGCTCGTCGACCTCGGACTCGAACCGCAGCTGCGGCGCGTGCATCCCGCGGTCACCGCGGCGGTGCCGGTCGTGCGCCGCGCGCCGGCGCCGTGGGCGTGACGCCCCGCGTCGCTCAGCGGGCGTACCGCTCCACGAACGCGCGCAGGATGCCTCCGGTGGCCGTCACGGGTGCCCGTCGGACGGCCGCGAGCGTGAGATCGAGCTCGTCCGCGGCGAAGTACCCGTACGACGCGTAGGCGTGGATACGCGTGACGATGCCGTCGAGGTCGAGTTCGGGGTGGAACTGCGTGGCGTAGACGTTGTCTCCGACGCGGAACATCTGCACCGGGCACGTGGGGGAGGACGCCAGAAGGGTCGCCGTCGCCGGCAGGAGCGAGATGGCCTCCTTGTGTCCGACGAACGCGGGGAACCCGTCGGGGAGGTCGGCGAGCAGCGGATCGCGGCGACCGGCATCCGTCAGCGACACCTCCACGACGCTGATGGGTTCGGCGAAGGTGCCGTCGATCGGTGCCCCCAGGTGCGTCCCGAGGGTGCCCACGCCGTAGCAGGCACCGAGGAACGGGGCATCCCGCGCGACGACGCGGTCGACGAGCTCCGCCATCTCAGCCTCCACCCGCCGCTGGACCGCAGACTTCTTCTCCCACGGGTCGGACGCGTTGAACGGGCTCCCACCCACCAGGATGCCGGAGACCTCGTCCAGGTCGATGTCCGGCATCGGGTCGCGCTCGAGCCGGACCCTCCGCAGGCGCTCCGGCGGAAGGCCCGTGAATCGCAGGAAGAGGGCGTACTCCTCGTCGGCGGGGAGGTCCTGTGCGCGGGTCGCGAGGAGCACGAACGGCTTGTCGCCGGGGAGGTCCGCGCTCGTCACCCGAGCGAGTCTAGGGGAGGGGTGTCAAGGCGCGGGTCGTCCGAAGAGGGCCGGTCTACGCTGGGTCCATGGCTATCGCACGACTGACCGGAGGCCCGCTCGACGGGCAGGTGATCCCGCTCGAGAACGAGTCCGACGACTCCCTGATCCTTCCCTACAGCGAAGGACAGCTCGTCTACCGCCGCGACGGCGGCTTCGAGAACACGGGCGACTCCGACGGCCCCACCCAGGCCGTTTTCGCCTATGTCGAGGAGACCGAGGACATCAACCCGAACGTCGACGGACGCGACGATTGATCACGCCCGCGCCGGGCTCGTCGTCGGTCGAGGTCGAGTCGAAGTACGACGTCGACACCGATACGGCCCTGCCGGACTGGTCGGCGCTGCCGGGGGTCGTCCGGGTCGGTGACGCCGAGCCCCGTGACCTCGACGCACGGTACGTCGACACCTCCGAGGCCGACCTCGCACGCAACGGCGTCGCGGTCCGCCGTCGTCAGGGCGGCCCCGACGAGGGCTGGCACGTCAAGGCCCCTGCCGAGGGCGGTCGCTCCGAGACGCAGTGGCCGCTCGGCGACCTCGGTGATCCCGACGCCGACCCGGTCGTCCCCGACGTCGTCCAGGATGCCGTGGCGGCCTGGGCCCACGGCCCGTTCCTGCCGCTCGCGCGCGTGCGCAACCACCGCACGGCGTACGCCCTGCTCGACGCGGACGGCGGGCTGGTCGCGGAGTTCGTCGACGACCGCGTCCGTGCCCGCGATGAGCGGCGGGGCGTGGAGTCCGAGTGGCGCGAGTGGGAGGTGGAGCTCGGCCCCGCCGGTCCCTCCGATGCCGACGGGCGCGCCGCCCTGTTCGCGGCCGTCGACGCGGCGGTGTTCGCCGCGGGCGGTCGGCCCGCGGCATCCGGATCCAAGCTCGCCCGCGCGCTCGGGCACTGACCTCTCTTCACGCAGAAAGCCCGCCCGGACATCCGGGCGGGCTTTCTCGGTTCTTCTGATCAGAGGTTGATCATGTGGCCGACGAGACCGTGGAACGCCTCCTGCAGACCCTCGGACAGTGTGGGGTGGGTGTGGACGTTGCGGGCCGCCTCGAGGGCGGTGAGGTCCCACTTCTGCGCGAGGGTCAGCTCCGGGAGGAGTTCGGAGACGTCGGGGCCGATGAGGTGGCCGCCGATGAGTTCGAGGGTGTCGGCGTCGGCGACGAGCTTGACGAAGCCGACGGGTTCGCCGAGGCCGTTGGCCTTGCCGTTGGCGGAGAAGGGGAACTTCGCGACTTTGATGTCGTGGCCGGCGTCGCGGGCCTGCTGCTCGGTGAGGCCGAAGGAGGCGACCTGGGGGTTGCAGAAGGTGGCGCGGGGCATGTTGCGGTAGTCGCCGAGGGTCTGGGTCTCGGCGTTTCCGATGGTCTCGGCGGCGACGACGCCCTGGGCTTCGGCGACGTGGGCGAGCTGGAGTTTCGCGGTGACGTCGCCGATGGCGTAGATGTGGGGCACGTTGGTGCGCATGTGGTCGTCGATGTCGATCGCGCCGCGCTCGGTGAGCTTCACACCGGTGTTCTCGAGGCCGAACCCGTCGACCTTGGGGGCGAAACCGATGGACATGAGCACGCGGTCGGCGTCGATGGAGCCCTGCGCGCCGTCCTTCGCCGTGTAGGCGACGGTTACGGTGTCGCCGTGGTCGGTGATGGTGTCGACCTTGGTGGAGGTGAGGATGTCGACGCCGTAGCCCTTGTACTGCTTCTGGATCTCTTTGGAGACTTCGGCGTCTTCGTTGGGGAGGGCGCGGTCGAGGAACTCGATGATCGTGACCTTCACGCCGTAGTTCGTCATGACGTACGCGAATTCCATGCCGATCGCGCCGGCACCGACGATGACGATCGAGGAGGGGAGCTCGCGGGTGAGGATCTGCTCCTCGTAGGTCACGACGTTCTCCGACAGGGTCACGCCGGGGAGGAGACGGACGGTGGAGCCGGTGGCGATGATGACGTTGTCGAAGGTGACCTGCTCGGTGGACCCGTCGGCCTTGGTCACGGTCAGGGAGTGGTCGTCGGTGAAGTGTCCGCGGCCTTCGTACTCGGTGACCTTGTTCTTCTTCATCAGGTAGTGGATGCCCTTGACGTGCCCCGCGGCGACCGACCGGGAGCGGTCGAAGGCCTTGCCGAAGTCGAAGGTGACGTCACCCGAGATGCCGAACAGGTCGGCCTTGGCGTGGAAGGTGTGGGCGAGGTCGGCGTTGCGCAGCAGCGCCTTCGAGGGGATGCAGCCCACGTTCAGGCACACACCGCCCCAGTACTTCTCTTCGATGACCGCGACCGACAGCCCCAGCTGCGCGCCGCGCACGGCTGCGACGTACCCGCCGGGACCCGCACCAAGAATGACCAGATCGTAATGAGGCATGAACTCAGCCTATCGTCCGGCGGTGCCTGCGGAGCCGCTTCCGGAGGAGCCGCCACGGCCCCGCGCGACGAGCAGCCAGACCACCAAACCGACGACGATCAGGAGCGCGACGGCGAGCAGGATCCACGGCAGGGGAGAGGCGTCCGAGGCGTTCTCCGCCGGCGCGGGCGTCGTCGTCACGGTGACGGTCGGCTCGCGCGACGCCGCCGCCGACGGCGTCGTCGTGGGGGTGGCCGTCGCCGTCGGGGTGGGGGCGGCGGGGACCGTGAACGAGAACGTCCCGTCGATGGGGTGGCCGTCGCTGGAGACGACCCGCCACACGACGGTCACGGCACCGGATGCCGACCCCGCCAACGCCTGGGTCACGACTGTGCCCGAGACCGTCGGCGCCCCGTCGGTGAGCGAGGTACCCGTGGCATCCGTCACCTGGATCACACTCGCGCCGTCCGAATCGAGGATGTCGGCGCTGTAGCTCAAGGTGATCTGCGCCGGAAGTGCGTCCAGCACGGCGTCGGCGGACGGATCGGACGAGACCAGTTCGTCGTGCGCGAGGGCGGGGGAGGCGGGAACGAGCAGCGCCGCGAGCGCGACGGCGGCGGCGGCGAGGACGGCGGGCAGCGTGCGCCGACGCGGCGCGGAGGTCGTGGTCACGTACCGACCCTAGCGAGGGCGTCCGGACGGGGCCTGACAACGGATGCCGGCCGAGGATGACGCGCGGGGTGACCCGGACTCGACAGGGCCGACCCCGGATCGGTAGGTTCGAGTGTCCCCCGTTGCCGCGAGCCGCTGCCCGAAAGCGGTCCGTGCTGCCGACGTGGGAAGAAGACGTACATCCCCGGCCTGCACGAGGGTCGATCGACCGCTCCGGCTGGGAGCCGGTCGGCTATGGTGGAAATGAAGGAGAAGCCGTGGACGAGACCCGCAGATTCGAGCGCGACGACATTCGACGCGCCGCAGACGCCGCCGCGTCCGACCGCTCGCACGACACGACGCAGACGTTCGGACACGACGCCGACCTGTCGTTCGTCCCCTTCGGCGCCGACCTCAACGAGGCCGAGCTCGAGGCCATCGATGCGCTCCCGTCCGGTGCCGCGCTCCTGATCGTCCGCTCCGGCCCCACGACCGGCGCGCGCTACCTGCTCGACACCGACGTGACGACCGTGGGTCGCCACCCCGAGGCAGACATCTTCTTCGACGACGTCACCGTCTCGCGCCGTCACGCGGAGATCACCCGTGCGGGCTCCGCGTTCGAGATCGTCGACCAGCGGTCGCTCAACGGCAGCTACGTCAACGGGGAGCGCGTCGACCGATCGGCGCTGGTGAACGGTGCCGAGGTGCGCATCGGCAAGTTCCGCCTGAACTTCTTCGGTTCGCCCGTCGACCTTCCGTCGGCAGACCACTGATGGCGGCAGCCCCGGCCCGCGGTCGTCCGGCGGCCTCGGGGCTGTTGAGCATCGGACAGGTCCTCGCGCGACTCACCCCCGAGTTCCCCGCGCTGTCCTCCAGCAAGCTGCGGTTCCTCGAGGTGCAGGGGATCGTCTCCCCGACACGCACCGACTCCGGGTACCGCAAGTTCTCCCCGGCCGACCTCGAGCGTCTGCGCCTCGCGCTCACCCTGCAGCGCGACCACTACCTGCCGCTGGCGGTCATCCGCGACTACCTCGCCGATGTCGACGCGGGTCGCAACCCCGCCCCGCCGACCGCGATCGCGTCGATGACGAACGCTCCGCGCCGCTACCGCCGCGATGAGCTCCTCTCGGCCGCGGGCGCCGCACCCCAGCTGCTGAACGACGCGATCAGCACCGGTGTCATCGCCGGGGCGGAGACCTATCCCGAGCAGACCGTGTCGCTGCTGCGTACGCTCGTCGCGCTCGATCGGCACGGCATCGAGCCGCGCCACGTGCGATCGCTCCGGCAGAGCGCCGAGCGTGAGGCATCCCTCGTCGAATCCGCGCTCTCGGCGTTGCTGCGGCGTCCGGATGCGGCGTCGCGCGCGCGCGCGAGCGAACTCGCGCCCGAGCTCGCGGCGCGTCTGGACGAGGTGCGGACCCTGTTCGTCCGTGAAGCGATCGACCGGATCCTGTCCTGATCGCGACACGCCGACCCCCTCGCGTCGGATGTCGTTGCCGGGGGACCCTGGCTGATCTAGCGTGGAGACAACGAGCCGATGAGGAGGGACGCGAGCATGAACGCTGGCGACGCACTCGGTGAACCCCGGTTCGCCACCGAACTCCTCTTCACCGACGGTCTCCCCGAGATGGACGACGACACGGGCTACCGTGGTGCCGTCGCCGCCCGGGCCGCGGGCATCACCTACCGCCAGCTCGACTACTGGGCTCGCACCGAGCTCGTGGTCCCCACCGTCCGCGGCGCGAGCGGCTCCGGTTCGCAGCGGCTGTACGGCTTCCGCGACATCCTCGTGCTGAAGCTCGTCAAGCGTCTGCTCGATACGGGCATCTCGCTGCAGCAGATCCGCACCGCGGTCGATCAGCTCCGCGCCGCCGGCATCCGCGACCTCGCGGGCACGACCCTGATGAGCGACGGAGCGTCGGTGTACCTGTGCACCTCGAACGACGAGGTCATCGACCTCGTCAGCCGCGGCCAGGGCGTTTTCGGCATCGCGGTGGGCAAGGTCCTCCGCGAGGTCGAGTCGACGCTCGTGGATTTCGAGTCGGCGACCGACGCCGTCGACGAACTCGCCGCCCGTCGCGCGGCCCGCACCGCCTGACCGTCGTTTCGAACGACGGGACGCGGGACCCCTTCCGCGATAAACGCCGTCTGCGACGAGACACGGCTCGTCGTCGCGTTTCTCGCCGCGGATGCCGTTTATCGCGCTGACGTGACGGCTGCCCGCGGCCGCCGAGGGCGGCGTCCGGTCAGGACTGCGAGGAGTCGCCGGCGACCGGGATGCGGCCGGTGCGGACGATCCGGTCCAGCAGGGCGTCGAAGTCGGCGGCGAGCTCCTGCGCGGAGTCGCCGGGCCACACGTGCAGCGGCTTGGCCGCGCCCTGTGCCTGCTGCAGCGACGTGCGCTCGGGAAGCTGGGGATTGAGCACCAGCGGGCCGAACATGTCGCGCAGCTCCTTGATGCGGAACTGGTGCTCGATCGACTGCGGGCGCACCCGGTTGACCACGACGCCCAGCGGCTGGAGGCGCGGGGAGAGGCCGCGGCGGATCTCTTCGATCGCGCGCAGGGCGCGGTCGGCGGCGGCCACCGAGAACAGGCCCGGCTCGGTCACCACGATCACGCGGTCGCTGGCGGCCCAGGCCGTGCGGGTCAGCGCGTTCAGCGACGGGGCGCAGTCGATCAGCACGAGGTCGTACTCGGACTCGATGGTCGCGAGCGCCTCCTCGAGCTTCCAGACGTCGCGCACGCTCGGGTGCGGACCGTCGAAGTTGATGGCGGACGGGCTGCCGATGAGCACGTCGATCGTGCCGGGGTGGACCTTCGCCCAGCCGCTGGAGGTGATCGCCTGACGGACGACCTTCTCCTTCGGGTTGGCCAGGACGTCGGCGATGTTCAGCCGGCCGGCGACCTGGATGTCCATACCGGTGGACACATCGGACTGCGGGTCGAGGTCGACGACGAGAGTGCGAACGCCACGTGCGAAGGCGGCGGATGCCAGCCCGAGCGTCACGGTCGTCTTGCCGACCCCGCCTTTCAAAGAGCTGACGGAGAGTACGTGCACGAGCGTCTACGTTACCTTCCCCTAGGCTGTGAGCACATTCAGCTCCGCAGGTTCGACGTGAGGGTATGCATGTTCTCGAAAATCCTGGTCGCCAATCGCGGAGAGATCGCCATCCGCGCGTTCCGGGCCGCCTACGAGGTGGGAGCCCGCACGGTCGCGGTCTACCCCTGGGAGGACCGCGCGTCGCTGCACCGTCTGAAGGCCGACGAGGCGTACCAGATCGGTGAGCGCGGGCATCCCGTGCGGGCGTATCTCGACGTCGACGAGATCATCCGCGTCGCGCGCGAATGCGGGGCGGATGCCATCTACCCCGGTTACGGCTTCCTGTCGGAGAACCCCGAGCTCGCCGAGAAGGCCGCCGCGCACGGCATCACCTTCATCGGGCCGCCGGCCGAGGTGCTGTCGATGGCCGGCAACAAGGTCACGGCGAAGGGGCACGCGGTCTCGGCGGGCGTCCCGGTGCTGCGTTCGACCGCGGCCTCCGACGACGTCGACGCCCTCGTCGCCCAGGCCGACGAGATCGGGTTCCCGTTGTTCGCCAAGGCCGTCGCGGGCGGCGGGGGACGAGGCATGCGCCGCGTCGAGTCGATCGGCGAGCTCGCCCCCGCGCTGGCCGAGGCGATGCGCGAGGCGCAGAGCGCGTTCGGCGACCCGCGCATGTTCCTCGAGCAGGCCGTGCAGCGGCCGCGTCACGTCGAGGTGCAGATCCTCGCGGATGCCACGGGGGAGACGGTCCATCTCTTCGAGCGCGACTGCTCGGTGCAGCGCCGTCATCAGAAGGTCATCGAGATCGCCCCGGCCCCGAACCTCGACGACACGGTGCGGGCGGATCTGCACCGCTACGCCGTCGCCTTCGCCCGCTCGATCGGCTACCAGAACGCCGGGACGGTGGAGTTCCTGCTCGAGACCGCGGGACCGCGGGCGGGTGAGGTGGTCTTCATCGAGATGAACCCCCGCATCCAGGTCGAGCACACCGTGACCGAGGAGGTCACCGACGTCGACCTCGTGCAGTCGCAGATGCGCATCGCCGCGGGCCAGACCCTCGCCGACCTCGACCTGCGGCAGGACGACATCCATCTGCGCGGCGCGGCGCTGCAGTGCCGCATCACGACAGAAGACCCCACGCAGGGCTTCCGCCCCGACACCGGCAAGATCACCACGTACCGCTCGCCGGGCGGCGCGGGCGTGCGTCTGGACGGCGGCACGACCGCCGCGGGGTCCCAGATCAGCCCCCACTTCGACTCGATGCTAGCCAAGCTCACGTGCCGGGGTCGCGACTTCGGTGCCGCGGTCGCCCGTGCGCGCCGCGCGCTGGCGGAGTTCCGCATCCGCGGGGTCTCGACCAACATCCCGTTCCTCCAGGCCGTGCTCGACGACCCCGCCTTCGTCGCCGGCGACCTGAGCACGTCGTTCATCGACGAGCGGCCCGAGCTGCTGCGCGGTCGGGAGTCGAAGGACCGCGGCACGAAGGTGCTGTCGTGGCTCGTGGACACCACGGTCAACAAGCCGAACGGCGAGAACCCGCTGTCAGTGGAGCCGGGCAGCAAGCTCCCGGTGATCGACCTCGCCGCCCCCGCGCCGGCGGGATCCCGGCAGAGGCTGCGGGAGCTCGGCCCCGCCGGGTTCGCGCGTGCCCTGCGGGAGCAGACGGCGCTGGCCGTCACCGAGACGACGTTCCGTGACGCGCACCAGTCGCTGCTGGCGACCCGCGTCCGCACGCGCGACCTCGTGCGCGTCGCCCCGTACGTCGCGCGCCTGACGCCCGGGCTGCTGTCGGTCGAGGCGTGGGGAGGAGCCACCTACGACGTCGCGCTCCGCTTCCTCGGTGAAGACCCGTGGGAGCGTCTGGACGCGCTGCGCGAGGCCCTGCCGAACGTCGCGATCCAGATGCTCCTCCGCGGGCGCAACACCGTGGGCTACACGCCCTACCCGACGCAGGTGACGGATGCCTTCGTCGCCGAGGCCGCGGCATCCGGGGTCGACATCTTCCGCATCTTCGACGCGCTCAACGACGTCGCCCAGATGCGGCCCGCGATCGACGCGGTGCTGGCCACCGGTACCGCGGTCGCGGAGGTCGCGGTCTGCTACACCGGTGACCTGCTCGACCCCGCGGAGGACCTCTACACGCTCGACTACTACCTGCGTCTGGCCGAGCAGATCGTCGACGCGGGTGCGCACGTCCTCGCGGTCAAGGACATGGCCGGGCTCCTGCGGCCCGCCGCGGCGGCGAAGCTGGTCTCGGCGCTGCGGGAGCGGTTCGACCTCCCCGTCCACGTGCACACGCATGACACCGCCGGCGGGCAGCTCGCGACGCTCCTGGCCGCCTCGGCGGCGGGGGCGGATGCCGTGGACGCGGCGTCCGCGCCCCTGTCGGGCACCACGAGCCAGCCGTCGCTCTCGGCGCTCGTCGCGGCACTCGCGCACACCGAGCGCGACACCGGGCTCGACCTCGCGGCGGTGTCGGACCTCGAGCCGTACTGGGAGGCCGTCCGGCACCTGTACGGTCCGTTCGAGTCGGGCCTTCCCGGCCCCACCGGTCGCGTGTACCACCACGAGATCCCCGGCGGCCAGCTGTCGAACCTCCGGCAGCAGGCGATCGCCCTGGGGCTCGCCGACGACTTCGAGCTCATCGAGGACATGTACGCCGCGGCCAACCGCATCCTGGGGCGCGTCCCGAAGGTCACGCCGTCGTCGAAGGTCGTGGGAGACCTGGCCCTGCACCTCGCGGCGGTCAAGGCCGACCCCGACGACTTCGAGCGTCACCCCGAGAAGTACGACGTGCCCGACTCGGTGGTGTCGTTCATGGCCGGCGAGCTGGGCGACCTGCCGGGTGGCTGGCCCGAGCCCTTCCGCTCCAAGGTGCTCGCCGGTCGGGAGGTCAAGAGCGGGGTGACCCCGCTCAGCGACGACGACCTCGCCGCCCTGGCCGGCGATTCCCCGACGCGACGCGAGCGTCTGAACACGCTGCTCTTCCCCGGACCGACCCGCACGTTCCAGGACATGCGCGCCACGTACGGAGACCTGAGCGTCCTCGACACGGCCGACTACCTCTACGGTCTGCGGGCGGGCGAGGAGCACACCGTCGAGATCGAGCGCGGAGTCCAGCTGTTCGTCGGTCTCGAGGCCATCGGCGACGCGGACGACAAGGGCATGCGCACCGTCATGACCACCCTGAACGGCCAGCTGCGCCCGGTGTTCGTCCGCGACCGTTCGATCGACGTGCAGGCGCGTCAGGCCGAGAAGGCCGACACGTCCAAGCCCGGCCAGGTGGCCGCCCCGTTCTCGGGCGTGGTGACCTTGAAGGCGGCCTCGGGCGATCGCGTCGCCGCGGGTCAGGCGGTGGCTTCGATCGAGGCGATGAAGATGGAGGCCGCGATCACCAGTCCCGTCGATGGAGTCGTCGAGCGGCTCGCGGTCGGGGCCACTCAGCAGGTGGAGGCCGGCGACCTTTTGCTCGTCATCCGCCCCGCGCAGTAGCCTGAAAGGGGGCGCTGTTCGCGCCCCCTTTTTCTTTGGAGACGGCAGTGACCCCCGACCGCACCGACGAGACCCCCGACGACGGCGCCGAAAACGGTGTCCTCGACGACAGCGGAAACCTCGACACCACCAGCATCAGCATCCTCGGAGAGCACATCGCGCAGGTCAACGTCGACCTGCCCGTGCCCGATGACGACGATGTCGATGACGACGTCGTCGAAGACGAGATGCCGATCATCGACCCCGAGTCCCGCGCCTTCGAGGTCGTGGGGATCGTGCACCTCCCCGACGCCGAGGAGCTCCCGCTCCTGACGCACGTCCCCGCCCCCGACGACGACGTGCGCACCGACCGTTCCGAAGAAGAGGAGCCGACCGCCGACGTCGTCCTCGAGCCGCATGACGGACCGGCGGACGACGACGCCGAGGTGCACGAAGCCGAGATCGTCCAGGACGACGAGGCCGCCTCCGACGACGACGCGCACCCCGCGGCGGACGCGGACGTGGATGCCCTGGCCGACGATGCCGAGGAGATCGCGGACGCGACGCCTCAGGAGGCGGAGGACGACGTTCTCGAGGCCGTTCCGGCGGACGACATCGACGATGTCGAGGTGATGTCCGCGGAGGACGCGGGCGACGCCCTCGAGCCCGCCGCGGAGGAGTCCGTTCCCGCCGCGGAGGAGTCCGTTCCTGCCGCGGAGGAGTCCGGCGACGCGGCCGACGAGCCGACGGCCGAGCCCGCCGCGGAGTCGCAGGACGACGCCGACGCCGATGACGAGGTCGTGGAGGCCGCGGATCCGGTCACCGAGCGCGCGCCGGAGGTCGGGGTCCGCCCCGCCGAGCCGGCCGCCGTTGAGCCCCACGATGACGAGCCCGCCGTCGCCGAACCCGAGCAGCCCGGCCCCGAGCCCGTCGAGGCCGCGGTCGCGCCCGAGCTCGATTCGGCTGAACCGGAACCTGCGGGCGAGCCGGTGCCGGTTCCTCCCGCGGTCACGACGCACGAACCCGTCTCCGCGCCGTCCACCGGCCCCGTGCCCCGCACCCGCGCCGAGCGGGCCGCCACGGGCGCGATCGGGACCGTGCCGCTGACGCGTCGCGAGGTCGCCCAGGCCGACGAGGCCGCACGCGTGGGTCGTGTGCACGCGACCGAGCGGGTGCACACGCCCGGCAGCGGCGTGACCCTGGCGTCCAAGCGTCTCGGCGAGATCGACGACACCCGCGAGAGCCCCGACCTGCTCACCGCCGACCGTCTGCTCGACCCCCGGCAGATCGCCCGCCCCGAGCCCGAGGGGCTGTGGCAGCAGCTGGTGTACTCCGTCTCGCGCCACCGCATCAATCTCGGCGACGGGCGTCGCGCCCGGGCCCGGAAGGACCTGGACCGTCGCATCGCCGCGCCGCTCGCGGGTGAGGCCCGTTTCGTGCCGGTGCTCTCGCGCAAGGGCGGCGTGGGCAAGACCACCGTCACGTCGCTCCTCGGGATGGCTCTCGCCGACGCGCGCGACGACCGCGTCATCGCCGTGGACGCCAATCCCGACCGGGGCACCCTCGCCGATCGCGTCGGCCGCGCCAACGGCCGCACCGTCCGTGATCTCGTGCGCGCCCACGACGAGGTGGAGGGCTATGGAGACGTCTCGTCCATCGTGGCCCGCGACACGACGCGGCTGGACGTCCTGGCATCCGATTCCGACCCTCGGGTGTCGGAGGCGTTCAGCGACGACGACTACCGCCGGGTCGCCGACGTCGCCGCGCACTACTACTCGATCGTGCTCACCGACACGGGCACGGGCATCGTCCACTCCGTCATGGAGGCGACGCTCGAACTCGCCGACTCGCTGGTCATCGTGGCCGGGCTGTCCGTCGACGAGGCGCGTCTCGCGTCCGAGACGTTGACCTGGCTGGAGACCAACGGCTACGCCGAGCGCGTCCGCGGCGCCGTCGTCGTGCTCAACAACGCCCGCCCCGGGACGCCGCTCGTGCGCGAGAGCGAGCTCGAGGCGCACTTCCGCAGTCGCGTGCGCGCCGTGATCCGGATGCCGTACGACAGCCATGTCGCCGCGGGGAGTGCGATCGCGTTCCGCGATCTCCAGCCGGCGACACGGCAGGCCGCGCGCGAGCTCGCCGCCGCGGTGGTCGAGGGACTGCGTACCCCGGCGGTCGTCGCATGACCGTCCGCCCCATCCGTCTCTTCGGCGACCCCGTTCTGCGGGCACCCAGTGCGCCCATCGAGACGATCGACGACGGCATCCGGGCGCTCGTCCGAGACCTCATCGACACCGTCGAGCCCCCGGGCCGTGCGGGCGTCGCGGCTCCGCAGATCGGTGTGGGGCTCCGGGCGTTCAGCTACAACATCGACGGCGACATCGGCTACGTGCTGAACCCCGTCCTCGTCGAGACACGCGGCGAGCCGGAACCGGTGGGGGAGGGATGCCTCTCCGTCCCCGGGCTCTGGCACGAAGCGCTGCGCTACCCGTGGGCGAAGGTCGTCGGCATCGACCTCGACGGCGAAGAGGTCGTGCTCGAAGGCGACGGCCTCCTCGCCCAGGCGCTGCAGCACGAGACCGACCACCTCGACGGCAAGCTCTACCTCTCGCGTCTGCCCGCCGAGAGCCGTCGCGAGGCGATGCGGCAGATTCGTGAGAGCGACTGGTTCTGACCCGCGGCATCCGGCCTGAGAACGGGGGATGACGCGAGAACAGGCCGATCCGTGAGGATCGGCCTGTTCCGTTCACGGCGCCTGTTCCGGCGTCAGGGCAGCGAGACGTTGGTCGTGTTGATCGGCACCGCGTAGATGTCTTCGATGGCGTCGGCGAAGTCGCTCACGATGACGTTGCGCTTGATGCTCATCTTCGGCGTCAGGTGGCCGCTGGCCTCGGTCCACTCGGTGGGGAGGATCGTGAACTTGCGGATCGACTCGGCGCGGGAGACGCGCGTGTTCGCACGGTCGATCGCTCCCTGAACCTCGGCGCGCACCTTCTCGTTCGTCGCCGCATCGGCGAGAGACATGTCAGCGGGCAGCCCGTTGTTCGCCAGCCAGGTGGGCAGCATCTCGGGGTCGAGGGTCACCAGCGCCGAGATGAACGGCTTGTGGTCGCCGACGACGACGACCTGGCCGACGATGGGGTTGGCGCGGATGGGGTCCTCGAGCGCGGCGGGGGCGACGTTCTTGCCGCCGGCCGTGACGATGATCTCTTTCTTGCGCCCCGTGATCGACAGGAAGCCGTCGGCGTCGAACGCGCCGATGTCGCCGGTCTTGAACCACTCGCCGTCGAACGCCTCGGCCGTGGCCTCGGGGTTGCGCCAGTACTCGGCGAACACGTTGATGCCGCGCACCTGGATCTCGCCGTCGTCCGCGAGACGCACGCCGACGCCGGGGAGCACGGGGCCCACGGTGCCGATCTTCGACTTCGTGGCGAGGTTCACGGTGGCCGGAGCGGTCGTCTCGGTGAGGCCGTAGCCCTCGAGGATGACGACGCCGAGGCTGCGGAAGAAGTGCCCGAGGCGCGGGCCCAGGGGAGCGGAGCCCGAGACCGCGTAGACGACGCGGCCGCCCATGGCCTCGCGGAGCTTGGAGTAGACGAGCCGGTCGAACAGTGCGAACTTGACCTTCAGCAGGAGGGGGATGGACTTGCCCTGCTGCTGCCGCTCGGAGTGCTCGACCGCCGCGGCGGCGGCGGCGCGGAAGATCTTGCCCTTGCCGCCTGCTTCGGCCTTCTGCTCCGCCGAGTTGTAGACCTTCTCGAACACGCGGGGAACGGCCAGGAGGAACGTGGGCTTGAACGAGCCGAGAGCGGGCAGCAGCTGCTTCGTGTCGGGCTGGTGGCCCGTCTTCACACCGGCGTGCACGTTCAGCAGCGAGATGAAGCGCGCGAACACGTGCGCGGTCGTGATGAACAGCAGCGTGGACGCACCGGGCGTTTCGACGACCTCGTGCAGTGCCTTCGCGGAGTTGCGGGCGAGTTCGACGAAGTTGCCGTGCGTGAGCACGCAGCCCTTCGGGCGACCGGTCGAACCGGAGGTGTAGATGAGCGTGGCGATGTCCGAGCTGTTCGCGATCGCGCGACGGCGGGCGATCTCGGCATCCTCGACGTCCGCTCCGCGCGCGACGAGGGAGTCCAGATCTCCGGCGTGCATCGCCCACACCTCGCGGACCAGCGGGAGGTCGCTGCGCACTTCGTCGAGGCGCTGACCGTGCTCGGAGGATTCCACGATCGCGGCGGTCGCGCCGGAGTCGGAGAGGATCCACGAGATCTGCGTCGGCGAGCTCGTCTCGTACACGGGCACCATGACGGCGCCGGCGTAGAAGAGCGCGAAGTCCACGAGCGTCCAGTCGTAGGTCGTGCGCGCGATGAACCCGACCTTCTCTCCGGGCTGGATGCCGGCGGCGACGAAGCCCTTCGCGAGAGCGACGACCTGGCGCTCGAATTCTCGGGCGGAGACGTCGCGCCAGCCCGAGCCGTCGGGAACGGCGAACAGCGCCCGGTCGGGCGTGGCCGCCACCCGGTCGGCGAGCAGGTCGGACGCGTTCGCGGACGGGTCGGCGGGAACGACGGGAGGAAGGTCGAACTGGATCACGGCAACTCCTTTGTGTACCGGAAAGAAGGTCGATCGGTCCGACGAGTCTAGTCGCACGCCGTCGCCGCCTCCGGCGGTCCCGACGGTGTCGGCGCGCCCCGTCCCCGATGACTAGACTGCTGCGGGCCGAGCCGAGGGGCGGGCCGAGAAGGGGAGTGCGGTGCTCAACATCGGTATCGACATCGGCGGCACGAAGATCGCCGGGGGTGTGGTCGACGAGCACGGCACCATCGTCGAGAAGCTCCGGGTGGACACGCCGATCGATCCCGTCGCGCTCGTGGACGCGGTGGTCGACATGGCCGATCACCTCCGTCGTGGCCACGCCGTGCACGCCATCGGCGTCGCTGCGGCCGGATTCATCAGCCGCGACCGCAGCACCGTCATCTACGCGGCCAACATCGATTGGCGCAACGAGCCGCTGCGCGCCCGGCTCGAGGGCCGCCTGAACCAGCCCGTGACGATCGAGAACGACGCCAACGCCGCCGGGTGGGGCGAGTACCGCTTCGGCGCGGGCCAGGGCGTGAACGACATGGTCATGCTGACCATGGGCACCGGGGTCGGCGGTGCCGTGGTCACCAACGGCGAGCTGTTCCGCGGCGGACACGGAATCGGCGCCGAGCTCGGTCACCTGCGTTTCGTGCGCGGCGGGCACCCGTGCGGCTGCGGGCAGAACGGATGCCTGGAGCAGTACGCCTCCGGACGCGCCCTGCAGCGCGAGGCGAACGCGATCGCCGACGAGGAGGGCATCGGTGCGGCACTGGCCGCCGTCCGCGCGGAGAAGGGCGCCATCCCCGGCCCCGCGGTCTCGCGACTGGTGCTCGCCGGCGACCCGGGCGCCGTCGAGGCCCTGCGGCGCGTGGCGACCGCCCTCGGCGAGGCGTGTGGAGGCTTCCAAGCGGTCCTCGACCCCGAGCTGTTCGTGATCGGTGGCGGAGTCGCGCAGTTGGGCGCCGACCTGCTCGTCCCGGTGAAGCTCGCGTACGAGACGTCGCTCCCGGGGTACGGTGAACGTCCGGTGGCCGAGTTCACCATCGCGCGGCTGGGCAACGACGCCGGTCTCATCGGGGTCGCCGACCTCGCCGGGAAGGAGCGCTGACGATGTTCTACTGGCTCATGAAGTACGTGGTCATCGGACCGGTCATCAAGGCCGTGTTCCGCCCGTGGATCGTGGGCCGGCGGAACATCCCCGGCGACGGTGCGGCGATCCTCGCCAGCAACCACCTGTCGTTCTCGGATTCGATCTTCCTCCCGCTCATGATCGACCGTCGCATGGCGTTCCTCGCCAAGAGCGACTACTTCACGGGGCGTGGCCTCAAGGGCTGGGCGACCCGCCTGTTCTTCACGGCCACGGGTCAGCTCCCGATCGATCGCTCCGGCGGCAAGGCCTCGGAGGCGTCGCTCAACACGGGCCTCGGCGTCCTCGGTCGCGGCGAGCTGCTCGGCATCTACCCCGAGGGCACCCGCAGCCCCGACGGCACGCTCTACCGGGGCCGCACCGGCATCGCGCGCATGGCGCTCGAGGCGCGCGTGCCGGTGATCCCCGTCGTGATGGTGGACACCGGAGCGGTCATGCCCATCGGACAGCGGCTGCCGCGCGTCGGCCGGGTCGGAATCGTGATCGGGGAACCGCTGGACTTCTCCCGCTTCGAGGGGATGGAGAGCGACCGCTACATCCTGCGCTCGGTCACGGACGAGATCATGGTCGCCCTCCAGCGGCTCGGCGAGCAGCGGTACGAGGACGTCTACGCCTCCACCGTGAAGGACCGGTTGGCCAGCGCCCAGGCGGCGAAGGCGCCCGCTGCCCGCCACTAGACTTCAGGGGTGAATCAGCAGCTCCACGACCTCGACCACTGGCGGACCCTGCCCATCAAGCAGCAGCCCCAGTGGTATGACGAGGCCGCGGTGGCCGCGGCATCCGCCGAACTGGCCACCCTTCCGCCGCTCGTCTTCGCCGGCGAGGTCGACATCCTCCGTGACCGTCTCGCGCGCGCCGCGGCGGGCCAGGCGTTCCTGCTCCAGGGCGGTGACTGCGCCGAGACGTTCGCCGGCGCGACCGCGGAGCAGATCCGCAACCGCATCAAGACGGTGCTGCAGATGGCGGTCGTCCTCACCTATGGGGCATCGATGCCCGTGGTGAAGATGGGGCGGATGGCGGGCCAATTCGCGAAGCCGCGCTCGAGCGACACCGAGACCCGCGGTGACGTGACCCTGCCCGCCTACCGGGGTGACATCGTCAACGGGTACGACTTCACCGAGGAGTCGCGCAAGGCCGATCCCGCACGCCTGCTCAAGGGCTACCACACCGCCGCCTCCACCCTGAACCTCATCCGGGCCTTCACGCAGGGCGGCTTCGCCGACCTCCGCGAGGTCCACAGCTGGAACAAGGGGTTCGCCGCCAACCCGGCCAACCAGGCGTACGAGAGCATGGCGGCCGAGATCGACCGTGCGATCAAGTTCATGGAGGCCGCCGGTGCGGACTTCGACGAGCTCACGCGCGTGGAGTTCTACACCGGTCACGAGGGTCTGCTCATGGACTACGAGCGCCCGATGACGCGCATCGACTCGCGCACCGGCCTGGCGTACAACACCTCGTCCCACTTCCAGTGGATCGGTGAGCGCACGCGCGAGCTCGACGGCGCGCACGTCGACTACTTCTCGAAGATCCGCAACCCCATCGGGGTGAAGCTCGGACCCACCACGACGCCCGAGACGGCCCTCGCCCTCATCGACAAGCTCGACCCCGAGCGCGAGCCCGGTCGGCTCACGTTCATCACGCGCATGGGTGCGGGCAAGATCCGCGAGGCCCTGCCGCCGCTGCTCGAGGCCGTCCGCGCGTCGGGTGCGACCCCGCTGTGGGTGACCGACCCGATGCACGGCAACGGCATCACCACGCCCACCGGCTACAAGACCCGTCGCTTCGACGACGTGGTCGATGAGGTGCGCGGCTTCTTCGAGGCGCACCGCCAGGTGGGCACGCACCCGGGTGGCATCCACGTCGAGCTGACCGGCGACGACGTCACCGAATGCCTGGGCGGTTCCGAGATGATCGACGAGGCCACCCTCGCGACCCGCTACGAGAGCCTGTGCGACCCGCGGCTGAACCACCGTCAGAGCCTGGAGCTCGCGTTCCTCGTGGCGGAGGAGCTCGAGAACCGCTGACCCCGCCCGACAGCGCAGAACGCCCCCGATCGGTGAGATCGGGGGCGTTCTGCGTGCGGGAGAGCTACAGCGTCGGGGGCAGGGCGACGGTGCTGGCGTTCGGCACCCGATCAGGCAGAGACGTTGAGCACGAGAGAAATCTTCGTGCCCTTGACGACCTTCGCATCGGCGGAAGGATTCTGCGACTGCACCTTGGTCAGAGCGTTCGGGAACAGGTCCCAGCTCGGGAGATAGTCCACGGTGAAGCCAGCCGCGGAAAGCGTCCCCTTCGCTTCGTCTCGGGTCATCCCGACGACGTTCGGCACCGCGAACAGCTGGGGTCCGATCGACACTCGGAGGGTCACGGTGTCGCCGGGGCGCCAGTTGCCGCCACCGTCGCGGTCGCCGATGCCGATGACCGTTCCCGACGGAACGGAGTTGCTGTACTCCTCGGACGTCGTGGTCTGCAGCTGCGCATCGCTCATCGCCTTCTCGGCCTGCGCGGTCGTGAGCCCCGCGACCTCCGGGATGGGGCCGAGGGAGGTGACGAGCGCGGCGGCGTCGCCTTCCCGCACGGTGCAGCCCTGGGTGCAGTCGACCGGGTCGCCGCTGGAGCGAGGTGTGATGCTCACCCCGAGCACGGTGCCCGCCCCCGCGTCGGTGAACTCCGACGTTGTTCCGGACACACCGATGTAGGCGGACTCGAGGATGCCGTCGACCTCGTCGGTGCTCTTGCCGGCGAGCGCGGGCAGGTCGTGCGAGGCCGGGCCGATCGAGACGTACACCGTGACCACGGTGCCCTTGTCGAGTCGGGCGTTCACGTCGGGGTCGGATCCGACCGTGGTGCCCGCGGGGATCTCCCGATCGTTCACCTCCTGCGGCTGGGCGGCCAGCTGTTGGTCGGTGAGGAGCGCTGCCGCCTCGTCGTAGCTCATGCGCGAGACGTCGGGCACGGCCACCAGCGACCCGGGACCGGACCCGAACCACCATCCGGCGGTGCCGGCGCCGGCGGCGAGCATCAGCACGAGCGCGAACAGCCAGATCCCGCGGGTCGTGCGGCGACGTGTGCGCTGACGCAGTCGGGTGGCGTTGTCGACGTCGTCGGCGGAGGCGGACGGGGCGACCGCGGTCTGCGGGAGCACCTTGGTCAGTTCCCGGGACTCGGCGGCGCTGGCGGCCACCGTGCCGACGGCGACGGCGCGCGCGACCTGCGGCGCGAGACCCAATTCCTTCTCGATGTCGCGCAGGCGGGCCAGCATCGCACCGGCGTCGAGCGGACGCTCCGCGGGTTCGCGCTCGGTGGCCCACAGGACGAGCTCGTCGAGCTGCTCGGGGACGCCGGGGTTCTTCGCGCTCGGACGGGGGACGGAGTCGGTGGCGTGCTGGTACGCGATCTGCATCGGCTGCTCGCCCTTGTAGGGCTGCTCGCCCACGAGCATCTCGTAGAGCATGATGCCGAGCGAGTAGATGTCGCTGCGCGCGTCCGCGGTGCCGCGGGTGACCAGTTCGGGCGCGAGGTAGGCGATCGTGCCCATCAGCTGCGCGCCGCTCGCGGTGTTGGCCGTCGTGGCGCGGGCGAGCCCGAAGTCGCCGATCTTGATGCGGCCGTCCTCGGCCAGCAGGACGTTCTCGGGTTTGACGTCGCGGTGGACGATGCCGGCCCGGTGGGCTGCCGCGAGCCCCGAGAGGATGGCATCCATGATGGTCAGGGTCTGATCGACCGTGAGGCGCTTGTGCTCGCGGAGGAGCTCCCGCAGGGTGATCCCGGGCAGGTACTCCATGACGAGGTACGCCATGTCGCCGTCCTGGCCCTGGTCGAAGACGTTGACCACGTGCGGATCGGACAGTCGCGCGGCCGACCGCGCCTCCTGGATGAACCGGCTCTGGAACACGGTGTCGTCGCTGAGGTGGCCGTGCATGACCTTGAGCGCGACCCGGCGCTCGAGGCGCAGATCGGTCGCGACGTACACGGTCGCCATGCCGCCGCGCGCGATGCGCGCGCGGACCCGGTACCGGCCGTCGACGAGACGGCCGATCAGCGGGTCGGCCTGCTGACTCGTGCTCACGTGTCGAGTCTACGGAGCGCCCCCTGGGAGCCCGGGGAGCGGCTCACCTTCGCATCAGCCGAGAACGGAGATCCAGGCGGTCGCGGGGGACTCCCACTGCGCGTAGCGATCGGGGTAGGCCGAGATCTGCACGGCCTGGGCGGCGTCGGCGTACGCCATGCCCTCCCAGCCCGGGATGTCCAGGAGGCCGCGCGTCGCGGTGCCGTTGGGGTCGGCGGTCCCGCCGTAGAACACGCGCGTCGCCCGTTCGCGGTCGAGGATCTGTTCCGGCGTGCCCCATCCGGTGCTCGGCCGCTGCTGGAAGAGGCCGAGGGAGTCGCGGTCCCCCCAATCGAGGTTCCGCAGCCACGACTCCTGCATGGCGGTGCCGAGGGCGATCGCGATGCCGCGGTCCGAGACGCCCGACTCCCGACCGATGCGGATGATGAGCCGGGCGTTCTCCGACTGCTCGCCGTCGAGACCGGGGGCCGTCACCGGACCGGTGGATGCCACGACCTCGACGGGTACGGCGCCCGAAGGGATCTGCAGGATCTCGCCGGGGTAGATGATCGACGCGCGGGTGAGGCCGTTCGCGGCGAGGACGGCGTCGGTGGAGACGCCGCCTGCCGAGGCGATCGCCGAGACGGTGTCGCCGGGCCGCACCTCGTGGGTCCGTCCGCTCGGTGCGGGGGCGACGGTGGCCTCCTCCGTGGATGCGGGGGCCACGGGGGCGGGCACGAGCGCGAGGACCTGTCCGGGCCGGATGATGCTGCTCGCGTCGAGGCCGTTCGCGGCGAGGACGCCGGCGGTGTCCAGCCCGTGCGCGCGGGCGATCGCCCAGACCGTGTCGCCGGGCTGAACGGTGTACGACACCGGAGTCGCGCTGGCGAGGACCGGCGCACCGAGCGTCCGCGGCGCGGGAGGCACGGGGGAGAGGGTGGGCGCCGGTGGGGCGGCGTGCGCGGCGTTCTCGCCGGAGAGGGCGAGGGCGATCGTGCCGGCCACGGCCGCGGGCCAGATCGTGCGGCTCCGCGGGCGCGCGGACAGGGGAGGGAGTCGTCGCATGGTGGGGGATCCGTTCTTCCGACTGCCCGACACGGTCGCACGCGATGAGACGGATGTCAACGCGTGAGGTTCGTGTGACGAATGTGACGTGTGTGATTCGCATCCCTCGTCGGCCCGGGGGATGAGATAGTGGCAGGGTGACCGACACGCCCCGCTTCGCGACCGAATGGCTGACCCTTCCCGACCTCGTCGAGGTGCTCGGAGAGTCTCTCGGGCGCGTCCGCCGACTGTTGGACGACGGCTACCTGGTGGGCACGCGGCGAGACGGCGTGCTGCGGGTGCCGGCGGTGTTCATCGTCGACGGCCGTCCGCTGCCGTCGCTGCGCGGCACGATCATCGTGCTCCACGACGTCGGTTTCGATGCCGACGAGACCATCGACTGGCTGCTCACGCCCGAGGAGACCATCGGAGTCGCGCCGATCGAGGCGCTCCTGGCCGGGCGCAAGAGCGAAGTGCGCCGCGTGGCGGCCACGCTGGCGTGACCGCGAGCCGGCGCCGGCGTCAGGACGAGCGTCGGGTGGCCGCCCGGGCCAGCTCCCGCAGTTCGGCGACCGCCCCCGCGCCCAGACGGGCACCCTCAAGCGCGTTCTCCGCCTGACGCTCGTACTCGGCGATGAGCTCCTCGGTGCGCGCCAGCGCTCCCGTGTCGACGATCGTCTGCTGTACGTCGCGGATGCGCTCGGCATCCAGGGTCCGATCGCCGAGGAGGGCGTCGAGCGCCGCGCGACGCTCGTCCGGCAGGGCGCGGCGGGCGAAGGCGACGAGGACGGTGCGCTTGCCCTCGCGCAGGTCGTCGCCGGAGGGCTTTCCCGTCACGGCACTGTCGCCGAAGACGCCCAGGACGTCGTCGCGCAGTTGGAACGCCATCCCGATGTCGTGTCCGAAGCGGCCGAGCGCGTCGAGCTGGGCGGCGTCCGCCCCGGCCAGCGCCGCCCCGATCTGCAGCGGCTTCTGGATGCTGTAGCGCGCCGATTTGTACGAGGCGACCCGCAGGGCGCGGTCGGCGTGGACGTCGTCGGGGTGGACCGCGTACGCGGATTCCTCCGCGACGTCGAGGAACTGCCCGATGGTGACGTCCCGACGCATGTCGGCGTACTGTCGCCGGGTCGGTCCGGCCGTCGCGAGGCCCTCGAGGGACTCCTCGAGCAGGTCGTCGCTCCACGCGACGAGCAGATCTCCGAGCAGGATGGCCGCGGACCGGCCGAAAGCCTCGGAGTCGCCGGCCCAGCGCGCGTCCCGGTGCGCCGTCTGGAGGGCCCGATGGGCCGCGGGCTGTCCGCGCCGCGTGTCCGAATTGTCGATGAGGTCGTCGTGCACGAGCGCCGCCGCCTGGAAGACCTCGAGGGCGGCGGCGACCCCGACGGCGGCGGTGTCCGGGGCTGTGGGGGACCCCACCGTCACCTCGTCGACGGCCCGACGCCCGGTCAGCAGAAAACGTGCGCGGAGCCGCTTGCCGCCGCGCAGGGAAGAAGCCCCGGCGCGGGCCATCTTCTCGGCCTCGGACCCCAGTGTGGAGGCGTACGATATCTGTTCAGAAACGAACTTGTCGAGTCGCTGAGAAACGGCTTCGATCGGTTCCGGGGAGGTCGACACGGGCCTAGCCTAGTGATCCACACCCCGCGTAGAATCGAACGCACTGAGCAATAGAGGGGGACGCATGCCACTCTCCGAACAGGAGCAGCGTCTGCTGGACGAGATGGAACGCCATCTCATGAGCAACGACGCCGACGTCGTCACCGCCCCGACCCGCGCGCTCAGCTACCGCAACATCGTCCTCGGCTCGATCCTCGTGCTCGCCGGTCTCGGCGCCCTGATCGCCGGTGTGTCGATCGGTTTCAACACGGGCGTGCTCGGAATCGCGGTCGGCGTCGTCGGATTCCTCGTGATGGTCGGCGGCGTGGTCTTCGCCGTGACGCCCACGCGCAACTCCTCACGTCTCCCGTCGGCCCGCGCGAGCGCGGGTACCCGCGCTCCTCGCGCGACGGGCGGGTCCTTCATGGATCGCATGAACGATCGGTGGGACCGCCGCAACGAAGGGCGCTGACCCCCCTCCTCGCTCCACGAAAACACCGGCTCTTCGGAGCCGGTGTTTTTTTGTGCCCGCCGCGCCCTCCCTTTTCCTCCACTCGGGGGTCCGGGTGGGCGAGACCGTCGCTGTCGTGCCGGAATCACGCGGATTCAGCCACCCCGCCGGCAAGGGGGGTCTGACCATACACGTGGCGGGTTCGCGGCGAAAGCCCCACATTTCGATAGCGAAGTGGAGGGCTGTGGAGTAAAGTGGGGGAAACTTCGCAGGCCGGACGAAGGGGGTGGACGCCCGAATGCTGCTCGGCACGCACACTCCCAAGCTCGACGACAAAGGGCGCGTCATCCTGCCCGCGAAGTTCCGTGACGATCTCGGCGCCGGAGTGGTGATCACCCGGGGGCAGGACCGCTGCCTCTACGTGTTCAGCACCGAGGAGTTCGAGCGCGTGCACGAGCGGATCCGCGAGGCGCCGCTCAGCAACAAGCAGGCCCGTGACTTCCTGCGCATGTTCCTCTCCGGGGCCAGCGCCGAGAAGCCCGACGGGCAGAACCGCATCACCGTCCCCCCGGCGCTGCGCGCCTACGCCGGCCTCGACCGCGAGCTGGTCGTCACCGGTGTCGGCGCCCACGCCGAGATCTGGGATGCCACGGCCTGGAACGCCTACGCCGAGAGCAACGAAGAGACCTACGCAGAGATGGAGCAGGAGGTGATTCCGGGACTGTTCTGATCGCCGGCTGTGATCCCCAGCCGCACGCCCTGACGCACTTCCCCGGCGCCAGGTCGAGCGGATGGGGATCAGAGTCGGCGACCTCCTCCCGTCATCATGGACATCCGCGACATCCACACCCCCGTCCTCCTCGAGCGCTGCGCCGAACTGCTCGGCCCCGCACTGCAGCGCGAGGGCTCCGTCTTCGTGGACGCGACGCTGGGCATGGGCGGTCACTCCGAGGCGTTCTTCGAGCGATTCCCGACGACCCGGCTCATCGGCCTGGACCGCGACACCGACGCCCTCCGCATCGCGGGGGAGCGGCTGGCGCGCTTCGCCGATCGCACGACGTTCGTGCACACGGTGTACGACGGCATCGCGGATGCCGTCGCCTCGGCGGGCGTCGACAAAGTCGACGGCATCCTGTTCGACCTGGGGGTGTCCTCGCTGCAGCTCGATGAGGCCGCGCGCGGATTCGCCTATGCGCAGGACGCTCCGCTCGACATGCGCATGGACCAGACGTCCGGCGTGACCGCGGCCGAGGTGCTCGCGACGTACGGCGAGGGCGACCTCCGCCGCATCTTCGAGCGGTACGGCGAAGAGAAGCTCGCCGGGCGCTACGCCCGCGCGATCATCGCCGCTCGGCAGCAGGCGCCGCTCGAGCGCTCCGGCCAGCTCGTCGACGTCCTCCAGGCGGCGACGCCGGCGGCGGTGCTGCGGGAGCGGCATCCCGCCAAGCGCGTCTTCCAGGCGCTGCGCATCGAGGTCAACGCCGAGCTGTCGGTGCTGGAGCGCGCGATCCCCGCGGCGCTGAGCGTGCTCGGCGTCGGCGGACGCATCGTCGTGCTGTCGTACCAGTCGCTCGAGGATCGCCTGGTCAAGCGCGTGTTCGCCGAGGCCTCGGCATCCACCGCCCCCCGTGGGCTGCCGGTCGAGCTGCCCGAGCACGCCCCCAAGTTCCGGCTGCTCGTGCGCGGTGCCGAACTCGCCGGCGACGAAGAACGCGCTGCCAATCCGCGTGCCACCCCCGTGCGTCTGCGTGCGGCCGAGAGGATCCAGGAGGACGCATGAGCGCTCCCCAGACCATCGACGCGGCCTTCCTGCCGGAGTTCCCCGTCCCGGTGCGCGAGCCCCGGCGACTGCACGTGGTCGACGCTCCCGCCCGACGCCGCGTGCCCCGGCGCGCCTTCGGCGTGATCGCGGTGCTGGGCGCGGTGATGATCGCGCTGGTGCAGATGGGGCTGTCGATCCTCACGACGCAGAGCTCGTTCGAGATCGCCAGCCTCACCCAGCAGCAGCGGGACCTGACGTACCAGAAGCAGATCCTGTACGACGAGGTCGCGGGCCTGAACTCGCCGCAGTACCTCGCCGCGAACGCCGCCGCGCTCGGCATGGTCATCGACGAGACGCCGACCTACCTGCGACTGAGCGACGGCGCCGTGATCGGCGCCGCCAAGCCGGCCGAGGGCGCATCCTCCGTGGACGCGATCGGTCGGGGATCGGTCCGCAACGCCCTGATCTCGGGCGTTCCTCTCGTGACCGACCCGCAGAAGGCCGCGGGACCCGCCGCCGCCACCGACACCGCACCCGCCGACGCGACGGCCCCGACGACCGGTTCCGCGACACCCCCACCGATCAGCGACGGTCTGCCGACGCCCGCGACACGATAAGCCCATGACGACGACGCTCTCCCGCTCTCCGCGACGTCGCACGGTGGTGGCCCTGTCGGTCGTGCTGATCGTGCTCATCGCCTTCGTCGTCCGACTGGTCGACATCCAGGTCGTGAACGCCCGCGAGCACGTGGACGAGTCCTTGGCCATGGGGTTGCAGAATTCCCGCGTCGAGTACGCCTCGCGGGGGTCGATCGTCGACGAGAACGGCGTGACGCTCGCCTCGAGCGTGCACCGGTACGACGTCCAGGTCGACCCGATGCTCGCCGCCCAGGGGCTGGTCTCGCGCGACGACGACGGCACGACCCGCGTCGAGGCGACGTGGACCGATCTCGCGGCCAAGATCGCCGGTGTCCTCGGCGAGGATCCCGCCGCGGTGGAGAAGGTCGTCACGGATGCCGTGGCCGCCGACCCGGGCTCGCGCTACGCGCTCATCGCCAAGGACGTCTCCACCGAGCAGTACCGCGCCCTCGCCGACCTCGGCCTCCCCTTCCTGGTGTTCCCGCCCAAGGCGGGTCGGGTGTACCCCGACGGCGCGGTCGGCGGGAACCTCCTCGGATTCGTCGGCGGCGACGGCCAGGCGCTCGCGGGGCTCGAACTCGCCGACAACGACTGCCTCTCCTCGCAGGACGGCAAGGTCGTGTTCCAGCAGGGACGCGACGGCGTCGTGCTGCCCGGGACCGAGGTCCAGACCGAGCCCGCCGTCGACGGCGGGACGCTCAAGCTCACGATCGACCGCGACCTGCAGTGGTACATGGGGCAGCTGATCGCCGAGCAGGTGCAGAACACCGGCGCGGTCCGCGGGGCCATCACGGTCGTCGAGGCCAAGACCGGCAAGGTCCGCGCCCTCGCCGAGTACCCGACCGTCGACCCGAACGACCCGACCGCGACCCCGGCGGAGGAACGCGGCAGCTGGGCGTTCACCGACCCCAACGAGCCGGGCTCGACCTTCAAGGCGCTCACCGCCGCGATCGGACTGGAGAGCGGGGCGTTCACCCAGGACACCACCGTCACGGCGTCTTCGAGCGAGACGCTCCGCGGCGGCGCCCGGGTCACCGACGCCTTCGCGCACGGCGCGAACAACTACACCCTGACGGGCGTGCTCATCGATTCTTCGAACGTGGGCATCTCGAAGTTCGCCGAGATGATCCCCGCCCAGACGCGGTACGACTATCTGCAGAAGTTCGGCATCGGGTCGACCACGGCCATCGATTTCCCGGGCGAGTCCGAGGGCATCCTGCACCCCGTGGGCGACTGGGGGGACCAGACCTTCTACAACACCTCCTTCGGGCAGGGTCTCGCCGTGACGATCCCGCAGCTCGTCGGCGCCTACCAGACGATCGCGAACGGGGGAGTGCGCCTGCCGCTCTCGCTCGTCGAGAGCTGCACCGCCGCGGACGGCACCGTCACCGACGTGCCCTCCGCCGAGGGGCAGCGTGTGGTCTCGGCGGACACCGCGTCGAAGGTGTCGCAGATGCTGGAGAACGTCGCGACGCAGGGTGCGCTCGCCTCTCAGGTGGCCATCCCCGGCTACCGCATCGCGATCAAGACCGGTACCGGTGAGAAGACCGACCCCACCACCGGCGCGTACAAGCCCGACGCGTACTTCACCACGATGATCGGCTTCGCGCCCGCGGACGACCCGCAGTACATCGTCTCGGTCAACCTCGACGAACCGCGGACGGTAAAATCGTCCGCGGCCGCGGCTCCCGCCTTCCAGAAGGCACTCACCCAGGTGCTCAAGAACTACCGGGTGATCCCGTCCGGCACCACTTCCCCCGAACTGCCCAAGTTCGGCTGACACGCCGGATGCCGGTCTCCTCCCGACACGGAAAGGGCGTCCGTACACAGCAATGATCTCCACCAGCCTCTCCCACATCGCCTCCGTGCTCGACGGACGTCTCGTGCTCCGCGGCGACCACACCCCCGACACCCTCGTCAGCGGAACGGTCGACACCGATTCGCGGCTCATCGAACCCGGGGGGATCTTCGTCGCCAAGCCCGGAGAGATCACCGACGGTCACCTCTTCATCCCCGCGGCGATCGAGCGGGGGGCGGTCGTCGCCGTCGTCGAGCGCGAGGTCGACGACGCGATCACCCAGGTCGTCGTCGCCGACGTGGTCGATGCCCTCGCCGCCCTCGCGCGCGACGTCGTCGCGCGCGTGCGCGAGACCGGCGACCTCCGCATCGTCGGCATCACCGGCTCCAACGGCAAGACGACGACGAAGAACCTGCTCGCGCGCATCCTCGAGGACGAAGGTCCCACGATCGCTCCGCGCGCCTCGTTCAACAACGAGGTCGGTGCGCCGCTGACCATGCTGCGCGTGGCCGATGACACCCGGTTCCTCGTGAGCGAGTTCGGCGCCAGCGCACCGGGGGCCATCGCCCGCCTCGCCGGTCTTGTCACGCCCGACATCGGCGTGGTGCTCATGGTCGGCATGGCGCACGCCGGAGGCTTCGGCGGGATCGAGTCGACCTTCCACGCAAAGAGCGAGCTCGTGCGCGCGACCCGCGAGGGCGGCCTCGCCGTCCTCAACGTCGACGACCCCCGCGTCGCGGCGATGGAACCGATCGCCCGCGAACGCGGACAGGACGTGCGCTGGTTCGGCCGGGGCGAACGCGCCCACGTGCGTGCCGTCGACGTGGAGGTCTCGGCATCCGGGACCCGCGCCGATCTCGTCATCGACGGTGTGGAGCACACCCTGACGCTGCGCGTGCTCGGCGAGCACCACGTCATGAACGCCCTCGCGGCGATCGCCGCCGCCACGGCCCTGGGCGTGACCGCCGCCGACGCCATCTCGCGCCTGTCGACCGTCGAGATCGCGGAGCGCTGGCGCATGCAGCCGATGGGCTCCGACCGCGTGCGCATCATCAACGACGCCTACAACGCCAGCCCCGACTCGATGGCTGCGGCCCTGCGCACGCTCGCCCAGATCACCGGCCCCGAGGAGCGCACGGTCGCGGTGCTCGGCGCCATGAGCGAGCTCGGCGAGTACGCCGACGAGGAGCACGACCGCGTCGGCCTCCTCGCCGTGCGCCTGCGCATCCAGCGGATCGTCGTCATCGGACAGGACGCGCGCCGTATGTACCTCGAGGCCATCGCGCAGGGGTCGTGGGACGGCGAGGCCGTCTTCTTCCCGGATGCCGACTCCGCCTACGACTACCTGATGGGCGAGCTGCGGGACGGCGATCGCGTGCTGGTGAAGTCCTCCAACTCCGCCGGGCTGCGGTTCCTCGGCGACCGTCTGGGAGAATCGTTCGCGTGAGATCACTTCTGACATCGGCGGGGATCTCTCTGGCCTTCACGCTCTTCCTCACTCCGGTGTTCCTGCGGGGCTTCCGGAAGTGGGGCTGGGGACAGGTCATCCGCACGCCCGAGAACGTGCACAACCCCTCGCACGGCGCCAAACGCGGCACGCCCACGATGGGCGGGACGATCTTCATCCTCGGCACCATCGTCGGGTACTTCATCGGGGCGTATGCGGGCAACAACCCGCCGACGGTATCGGGCCTGCTGGTGCTGTGGCTCATGCTGGGCTTCGGCGTCGTCGGATTCATCGACGACTACATGAAGGTCCGTTTCCAGAACAGCCTGGGGCTCTCCGGATGGCGCAAGATCGCCGGGCAGGTCATCGTCACCGTGCCGTTCGCGATCGTGGCCCTCAACTTCCCGAACGCGTTCGGACAGACCCCCGCGTCGGAGTACGTCTCGATCTTCCGGGACATCCAGGTGCTGTCGCTCTTCGCCCTCGGACCGATCGTCGGATGGCTGCTGTACCTGGCGTGGATCTCGCTGATCGGCACAGCGGCATCCAATTCGGTCAACGTCGCCGACGGACTCGACGGTCTCGCGGCCGGCTCGGGCATCTTCGTCGTGGGCGCCTACAGCCTGATGGCGTTCTGGCAGAACAAGCAGATGTGCGCCGACGTGCTCGAGCCCGCGGTCCAGGCGGGATGCTATGCCGTCCGCGACCCGTTCGACCTCGCCATCGTGTCGGCGTCGTTCGTGGGCGCCCTCGTCGGGTTCCTCTGGTGGAACGCCCCCAAGGCGAAGGTCTTCATGGGCGACTGCGGCTCGATGGCGATCGGAGGTGTGATCGCCGCGATGGCGATCCTGACCCGCACCGAACTCCTCCTCATCCTCATCGCCGGTGTGTACGTGATCGCGTCCGGATCGGTGATCCTGCAGAGGATCTACTTCAAGGTCACGCGCGGCCGACGCCTCTTCCTCATGAGCCCGTTGCACCACCACCTCGAGATGCGCGGGTGGCCCGAAGTGACGATCGTCGTGCGCATGTGGATCATCGCGGGTCTGCTCGCGGTCTCGGGCGTCGGCTTCTTCTACGTCGAATGGCTGGCCCGGGTATGAGCGCGGAGCGGGTGGCATCCCTGCACAGCTGGTACGCCGAATGGCGCGGCCTGAAGGTCGCCGTCCTGGGGTTGTCGGTGACGGGCTTCTCCGCCGCCGACACGCTCGCGGAACTCGGCGCCGAAGTGCTCGTCGTCACCGAGAGAGCCGATCCCGAGTACGCACGCCTGCTGCCGGTCATCGGTGCGGAACTGCACGTGGGGCCGCTCGCCACCGTGCCCGACGCACTCGCGGGCTTCGGTCCCGACGTCGTGATCGCGTCGCCCGGCTTCCCGCCGTCGCACCCGATCATCGCCTGGGCGCAGGACAGCGGCATCCCCCTGTGGGGCGACGTCGAGCTGGCCTGGCGCGTGCGCGACAAGGTCGTGCGGCCCGACGGGCGTCCGGCGGACTGGATCCTCATCACGGGGACCAACGGCAAGACCACGACCACACGTCTGACCGCCGAGATGCTCGTCGCCGGTGGGCTGCGCGCCGTCCCGGTCGGCAACATCGGCACGCCGGTGCTCGACGCGATCCGCGATCCGAACGGCTTCGACGTGCTCGTCGTGGAGCTGTCGAGTCATCAGCTCTGGTACCTCAACCTCCAGACCGGTCCGGAAGCGCTCTCCCCGCACGCCGCGGTCTGCCTCAACCTCGCCGACGATCACCTCGAGTGGCACGGGAGCTTCGCGGCGTACCGCGACGCGAAGGCCGGTGTGTACGCCCGCACGCGGGTGGCCTGCGTGTACAACAAGGCCGACGTCGCCACACGCGAGATGGTGGAAGAGGCCGAGGTCGTGGACGGCGCACGGGCCATCGGCTTCGACCTCGGCGTCCCGGGTCCGAGCGATCTCGGCGTCGTGGACGGCATCCTGGTCGACCGCGCGTTCCTCGAGGAGCGCGCGACCTCGGCTCTGGAGCTGACGACGGTCGCCGACCTCGCCGCACAGGGGCTCTCCGCCCCGCACGTCGTGTCGAACATCCTCGCGGCGTCCGCCCTCGCCCGTTCCCTGGGCGTGGCCCCCGGCGACATCCACGACGCCCTCGATCGGTTCCGGCTGGATCCCCATCGCATCCAGGTCGTCGCGTCCCACCGCGGGGTCACCTGGGTCGACGACTCCAAGGCGACGAACCCGCACGCCGCCGGATCGTCGTTGGCGGCGTACCCCGGCGCGGTCTGGGTGGTCGGCGGGCTCCTGAAGGGCGTCGACGTCGCCGATCTCGTGCGGGCGCGAGGGGCGGCGACGCGAGCCGCGATCGTCATCGGCACCGAGCGCGCCGAGATCGTCGCCGCGTTCGAGCGACACGCCCCGACGGTTCCGCTGTTCGAGGTGGACCACACCGAGACTGAAGACGTCATGGCACGTGTCGTCGAACTGGCGGCCGGCCTCGCCCGGGACGGAGACACCGTGCTCCTGGCCCCCGCGGCGGCGTCGTTCGATCAGTTCGTCTCCTACTCCGATCGCGGCGAGCGTTTCGCCCACGCGGTGCGGGAGTGGATCGCGGGCCAGGACGCCGGATCGGACCGACCGTAGGACGAGGGGAACACCGCGTGACCACCACCGCACCCCCGCCCCGTCAGACGCCCGAGGACGAGCCCGCCCGGAAGGGTCTGGCCGCACGCGTCTCGCTGGGGCGCGCGTTCCAGCCGGTGCCCAGCGAATTCCTCCTCATCGCCTCCGCTGCGCTGCTGCTGACCGGGTTCGGTCTCGTGATGGTCCTCTCCGCGACCTCGGCCCTCGACGGAGGTCAGAACCCGTTCGACCACGTCCTCAAGCAGGGCATCTTCGCCGTCGTCGGCATCCCGCTCATGTTCGTCCTCAGCCGTGCGCCGATGCAGTTCTGGAAGCGCATCGCGTGGCCGGTCCTCATCTTCGCGACGATGTTCCAGCTGCTGGTGTACGTGCCGGGGCTCGGCATCGCCTCGTACGGCAACCGCAACTGGGTGCAGATCGCGGGCTTCCAGTTCCAGCCGGCCGAGTTCCTCAAGCTCGCCCTCGCCCTGTGGATGGGCGCGGTGCTGTACCGGAAGCGCCGTCTGCTGACCTCGTGGAAGCACGTGTTCATCCCCGTGGTCCCCGTCGCGGTGCTCGTCATCGGGACGGTGCTGGGCGGCAAGGACCTCGGCACCGTGATGATCCTGGTGCTCGTGGTGCTCGGGGCGCTGTTCTTCGCGGGGATCAAGCTGCGGATGTTCATCGTCCCCGCCGTGCTGTCGATCGTGGTCGTCCTCGCCTCGGCGTTCGGCAGTGAGAACCGCATGGCCCGCATCGCGAGCCTCTTCGACCCGGACGACGCGTCCTGCTACTACACGTCCTGCTACCAGTCGCTCCACGGGGTGTGGGGTCTGGCGAGCGGGGGAGTCCTGGGGCTCGGCCTCGGCAACTCGAAAGAGAAGTACGACTGGCTGCCGGCCGCCGCGAACGACTACATCTTCGCGATCATCGGCGAGGAGCTCGGGCTCATCGGATGCCTCGTGGTGCTGGTCCTGTTCGCGCTGTTCGCCGTGGGGGCTTTCCACATCATCCGGCGCACCGACGACTCGTTCGTCCGCATCGTCGCCGGCGCGATCACGCTGTGGATCGTGGGTCAGGCACTGGTGAACATCGGTGTGGTGCTGCGCATCTTCCCGGTGCTGGGTGTGCCGTTGCCGTTCATGTCGCAAGGCGGCACGTCGTTGCTGTCGGTGCTGATCGCCTGCGGCGTGCTGCTGTCGTGCGCTCGGACGCTGCCCGACCGTCGCGCGGTCGCCGCGACCCCTGCCCGGACGGCCCGCCGCCGCCGCTGAGTTCGTGGCGCGGCCGGCGCTGGTTAGGGTCGAGGGGTGACGACCACGCTTCTGGCCGGCGGCGGGACCGCCGGGCATGTGAACCCCCTGCTCGCCGTGGCCGACGGACTCCGCGCCCGCGACGCCCGCGACGAGGTGCTGGTCCTCGGCACCCGGGAGGGGCTCGAGGCGCGCCTGGTGCCCCTGCGCGGATACGAGCTCCTCTTCGTCGACAAGGTTCCGTTCCCCCGCCGTCCGGATCGCGCCGCGGCGATGTTCCCCTCCCGCTTCCGTCGGGCCATCGGGCAGGTGCGGCGGGTGATCCGCGAGCGCGGCGTCGACGCCGTCGTCGGGTTCGGCGGGTACGCCTCGGCGCCCGCGTACGTCGCGGCGCGGTGGGAGCGCATCCCCTTCGTCGTGCACGAGGCCAACGCGCGCCCCGGTCTCGCGAACGTCCTGGGCGCCCGGGCGGCGGCCGGGGTGGGCGTCGCGTTCGAGGGGACGCCGCTGCGCGGCGCGCGCGTCGTCGGCATGCCGCTGCGCCGCGAGATCGTCGACCTCGACCGCGCCGCCCGGCGCGCCGAGGCGGCCGCGCATTTCGGCCTGGATGCCAACACCCCCACGCTCCTCGTCTTCGGGGGCTCGCTCGGGGCGCAGCGCCTGAACGAGGCGTTCGGCGGGGCGTGGCGCGACGTGCTCGACTCCGGCTGGCAGCTCCTGCACGTCACGGGGGAGAAGTCCGAGCTCGCCGACCCCGGCGTGCCCGGATACGCGCTCGTACGGTACGTCGACCGCATGGACCTCGCCTTCGCGCTCGCGGATCTCATCGTGTCCCGCTCGGGCGCGGCGACGGTCAGCGAGATCAGCGCGCTCGGCATCCCCGCGGTGTACGTGCCCTACGCGGTCGGCAACGGCGAGCAGAGCCTGAACGCCGCGGCATCCGTCCGTGCGGGCGCCGCGCGCCTGATCCCGGACTCCGAGTTCACCGCCGACCGCGTGCGGGCCGAGATCGTCCCGCTGCTGCGCGACGACGAGGCTCGCGAGGCCATGCGCGCCGCGGCGGCGCGGACGGGGACGCGCGCCGGCACCGAGAACGTGATCGCCCTCCTCGACGCGGCACTCCCCCGCTGAGCCCGGTCGGAGTCCCCGCCCCTTCCGTGCCGCACCGTCCCGCGGACTTCGTCGGCGACACGCCGCTCGCGGGGGCCGTGGCCCGGCGTGTCGCGGCCGGAGTCCGCCGGACGGCATGCGGCGGGGGCGCCGCCCGACCACACGGGCGCGCCGGGGCCGGGCCGTCGCCCATGCGACGTAGGATCGCAAGGTCATGATCAGACCCGACCTGAGCCTCCCCATCCCCGAGTCCATCACCTCCGCGCACTTCATCGGGGTGGGCGGATCGGGCATGTCCGGACTCGCGCGCATGTTCCTCGACCGCGGCATCCGGGTCTCCGGCTCCGATCGTGCCGACAGCGCGGCGCTGCGCGATCTCGCCGCCCGCGGCGCGACGGTCCACGTCGGTCACGACGCGGCGCACCTCGGCGACGCCGACACCGTGATCCACACGGGCGCGATCTGGCCCGAGAACCCGGAGTTCGTCACCGCGAAGCAGCGTGGTCTGCACGTCATCCACCGCTCGCAGGCGCTGCACTGGCTGATCGGCGGTCGGCGCTTGGTCTCCGTCGCCGGCGCCCACGGCAAGACGACGTCGACCGGCATGATCGTCACCGCCCTCCGGGCGCTGGACGCCGACCCGACGTTCGTGAACGGCGGTGTCATCGCCGATCTGGGCGCGTCCAGCGGCACGGGCTCCGACGACCTTTTCGTGATCGAGGCGGACGAGTCCGACGGGACCTTCCTGCTGTACGACACGTCGGTGGCGCTGATCACCAACGTCGATCCCGACCATCTCGACCACTACGGCTCCCGTGAGGCCTTCGACGCGGCGTTCGCGCGGTTCGCCGACGCGGCTCGCGAGGCCGTCGTCATCTCCGCCGATGACGCCGGCGCTCGGGCGGTGCGCGAACGCATCACGCACCCGAACGTCGTCACGTTCGGTGAGGATGCCGCGGCCGATCTGCGGCTGACCGACATCCGCACCGACGGGCCGGTGTCGTTCACGCTCACCGCCGGCGACGAGAGCGTCGATGTGCGCCTGCGGGTCCCCGGAGCCCACAACGCGGTGAACGCGGCCGGGGCCGTCGCCGTGCTCATCGTGCTCGGCCACGGGCTCGCGGACGCGGCGCGGGCGGTGGAGGGGTTCGGCGGAACCGTCCGCCGCTTCGAGCTGCACGGGGTCGAGCGCGGCGTGAGCGTCTACGACGACTACGCGCACCATCCCACCGAGGTCGCGGCGGCGCTGTCGGCGGCGCGGACGGTCGTCGGCGACGGGCGCATCATCGCCATCCAGCAGCCGCACACGTACTCCCGCACGCAGGAGATGTACCGCGAGTTCGCGGAGGTGCTGGAGTCCCTCGCCGATCACACGGTCATGCTCGACGTGTACGGCGCGCGCGAGGATCCCGTGCCGGGTGTCACCGGCGAGCTCGTGAGCAACGCGTTCGCCGATCCGGCCCACGTGCACTACGTGCCCGATTGGCAGAGCGCCGCCGACTACACGGCGCGCATCGCCCGCCCCGGCGACTACGTCATCACGCTCGGCTGCGGAAACGTGTATCTGATCATCCCGCAGGTGCTCGAGGCGCTTTCGCGTACCGAGGCCGCGGCGGTCTGAGCCGTGCGCCGGCCCTCGCCCCTGCCCCCGACGCCGGGATCGTCCGCGGGCGCTCCGCGTGATCCGGAACCGCCGGTGTCGCCGGTCCGCGAGTCTCGCGATCCGGCCGCGGAGGTCGTCGCGCTGCCGCTGCCGTCGTCGGGCGACGACGTCGCGACGGATGCCGGGGAGATGGGGCTCCGCGACGTCTGGCGGGCCTCCCGCGCCCGCCGTCGCGCCCTGCGCGCCGAGGTCCGCCGCTTCACCGTGCGGCAGCGTCGTCGGCGCCGGGTGTGGATCGGTGTCGGCGTCGCGTTCGTCGTGATGGTGCTGGGGACCGCCGGTGCCGCGTACAGCCCGCTGTTCGCGGTGGAGCGCGTCGACGTCGTCGGCACGTCCCAGCTGGATGCCGCGACCGTCGCGGACGCTCTGAGCAGCCAGGTCGGCACGCCGCTGGCGATGGTGGACGACAGCGCCGTCAAGGCGGCGCTCGTGCGCTTCCCGCTGGTGGAGTCGTACACGCTCGAGGCGCGTCCGCCCCACGATCTCGTCGTGCGGATCGTCGAGCGCACCCCCGTCGGCGTCGTCCAGACGCCCGCGGGCTTCACCCTGGTGGATGCCGCCGGCGTCGTGCTCTCGACCACGCCCGCCGCCCCCGGCGGTCAGCCCGTCATCGACGCGGCGGGGGGCACGGAGGCCGAGCCCTTCCACGCGGTGGGGCGGGTCGTGCGCGCGCTGCCCGACGGCATCCGTTCGCAGGTGACGGCGGTGTCGGCGACGACGCCCGACGACGTGACGCTGACCCTGGGGGCGACCGGGACGAAGGTCGTGTGGGGCAGCGCGGATCGCTCGGTCGAGAAGGCGCGCGTCCTCGATCTGCTGATGCAGAAGAGCCCGCCGGACCGTACCAAGGAGTACGACGTCACGTCGCCCGAGGCCGGCGTCATCCGCTGATCCGAGTCGCGATAATCCGACACGCCGCGTGTCGAGCGGGTGGGGCCGGTGGGGCCGCTTACCTTCGAGCTAAGGAATTGCATACCGGGCAATTCTTTAACCCTCAACATGAGGTTTAGAGTTTCAGGTTCGGGGATAACGGAGGCCGGCATGAGCCAGAACCAGAACTACCTCGCCGTCATCAAGGTCGTCGGTGTGGGCGGAGGCGGCGTCAACGCCGTCAACCGCATGATCGAGCTGGGCCTGCGCGGCGTGGAGTTCATCGCGATCAACACCGATGCGCAGGCGCTGCTGATGAGCGACGCCGACGTCAAGCTCGACGTCGGCCGCGAGCTCACGCGGGGCCTCGGCGCCGGTGCGGATCCCGAGGTCGGCCGCCGGGCGGCCGAGGACCACGCCGAGGAGATCGAGGAGGCGCTGCGCGGCGCCGACATGGTCTTCGTGACCGCGGGCGAAGGCGGCGGCACCGGCACCGGCGGTGCGCCCGTCGTGGCCAAGATCGCCAAGTCGATCGGTGCCCTGACGATCGGCGTCGTCACCAAGCCGTTCTCCTTCGAGGGTCGTCGTCGTCAGAGCCAGGCCGAGGCCGGCGTCGGGCGCCTGAAGGAAGAGGTCGACACCCTCATCGTGGTGCCCAACGACCGCCTGCTCGAGATCAGCGACCGCGGCATCTCGATGATCGAGGCCTTCGCCACGGCCGATCAGGTGCTCCTGGCCGGTGTGCAGGGCATCACCGACCTCATCACGACCCCGGGTCTCATCAACCTCGACTTCGCCGACGTGAAGTCGGTCATGCAGGGCGCGGGTTCCGCGCTCATGGGCATCGGGTCGGCGCGGGGCGCCGACCGTGCGATCAAGGCGGCGGAGCTCGCCGTCGAGTCGCCCCTGCTCGAGGCGAGCATCGAGGGCGCGCACGGCGTTCTGCTGTCGATCCAGGGCGGATCGAACCTCGGGATCTTCGAGATCAACGACGCGGCTCAGCTGGTGAAGGAGGCCGCGCACCCCGAGGCCAACATCATCTTCGGAACGGTCATCGACGACACGCTCGGCGACGAGGTACGCGTCACCGTCATCGCGGCCGGATTCGACGGCGGCGAGCCGTCGCTGCGCATCGATCCCGTCGGCGCGCAGCGCCCCGCGGTCGCGCCGGCCCTTCCCGCAATCCCCGCGGACGACGTCGCGCGCGACCTCGACGCCGCAGAGGAGCAGAAGGCACAGGCCCCCGAGCGCAAGCCCGAGCCGACCCCTGTGGCTGCGCGCGTCCCGGACACGTCGTACGACTCCGGCTTCGCGGACGACGACCTGGACGTGCCCGACTTCCTCAAGTGAACACGAACGACTGACGCAGCGGGTCCGGTGTCCACCGGACCCGCTGCGTCGTCGAAGGAGGACCCATGGATGCCGCCCTCGCCGATCGTCTCGCCGAGGTGGACGCGCGGATCATCGACGCCGCCCGCGCGGCCGGGCGCGACCCCGCCGGGATCACCCGCATCGTGGTGACGAAGTTCCACCCGGTGTCGCTCATCACCGACCTCTACGCGCTCGGTGTCCGGGACGTGGGGGAGAACCGCCAGCAGGAGCTGACCGCCAAGCACCGCGAGGTGGGTGAACTCGACGGCCTGAGCTGGCACTTCATCGGGCAGGCCCAGACCAACAAGGCCCGCGCCGTCCGCGCCGCCTCCGACGTGGTCCACTCCGTCGACCGCACGCGCATCGCGGATGCCTTGGATGCCGCGGGCGACGGCGATGGTCTGGATGTGCTGCTGCAGGTCAATCTCACGGACGATCCCGGTCGCGGGGGCGTCGCTCCCGCCGAAGCGGAGGAGCTGGCATCCCATGTCCGTTCGCTCGAGACGCTTCGACTGCGGGGTGTCATGGCGGTCGCGCCGCTGGATGAGGAGCCGGCGCGGGCCTTCGAACGGCTCCGGGCGTGCGCGGACGACGTCCGTCGCGTCGTCCCCGACGCGACGTGGATCTCGGCCGGCATGACGGGCGACTTCCCCGAGGCGATCGCGATGGGCGCGACACACCTGCGGATCGGCTCCGCAATCACGGGTCCGCGACCCCCTCGCGACTAGCCTCGAAACAGACGAGCGAACGGAGGATGCGATGTCGAACCCGCTCAAGAAGACGATGGTGTACCTGGGCCTCGCCGACGAGGAGGAGACCTATGAGGAGACCGCTCCGCAGCAGGTCGCGCGCAAGCAGTCGGCGCAGCCCGCGGCCGTCGAGAAGGCTGCTCCGGTGACGCCGCTGCACCGTCCGGCCGTGGTGCGTCAGCCCGCCGCCGGCCCGGTGAGCGAGATCCTCACCGTGCACCCCAAGCAGTATCGCGACGCGCAGACGATCGCCGAGAACTTCCGCGAGGGAATCCCGGTCATCATCAACTTGTCGCAGATGAGCGACGCCGACGCGCGCCGCCTGATCGATTTCGCGAGCGGTCTGTCGCTCGGCCTCTACGGTCGCATCGAGCGGGTCACGAGCAAGGTGTTCCTGCTCTCGCCCGAGAACATCGCCGTCTCCGGCGACGGTGCGATCGCCCAGGCCGACCCCGAGGCCGCGCCCTTCGCGTCCCAGTAATCGATCGTGGCCGTCCTGAGCCTGGTCGGCTCCATCCTCAGCGCGCTCCTGTTCATCTACATCGTCCTGCTCCTGGCGCGTCTCGTGCTCGAGTACATCCCGATGTTCAACCGGGAATGGCGTCCTCGTGGCGCCACGCTGGTGCTGGCCGAGATCGTGTACACCGTGACCGACCCTCCCATCCGGCTTCTCCGGCGGGTGATCCCGCCGTTGCGGATCGGGGGCATCGCGATCGATTTCGCTTTCGCGATCACGATGTTCGCCTGCTTCCTGCTGCTCAGCGTCACGCGGTCGCTCGCCGCCCTCTGAGTCCCGCACAGCCGCCGCCCTTCGACACCGGAGAAGGGCGGCGGCTATGCTGTTCCGAAGCGGTGTGCCCCGGTGCGACACCCCCCCCAGTTCCGATTCAGAGCTCTCGAAAGAGGAAACACCATGGCACTGACCCCCGATGACGTCGTCACCAAGCAGTTCCAGCACGTGCGCTTCAAGGAGGGCTTCGACCCCGACGAGGTCGACGACTTCCTCGACGAGATCGTCGTCGAATGGCGCAAGACGATCGCCGAGAACGAGGAGCTGAAGGCCAAGCTCGCCGCGCTCGAGTCCGGCGAGGCCGCTCCGGCCGCCGAGGCCCCCGCGGCCGAGGAGCCCGTCGTCACCGAGGTGCCGGCTGCCGCTCCGGTCGCGGCGCCTGCCGCCGAGTCCGACGCCGCCCCCGCCGCCCAGAGCGCCGGCATCATCGAGCTGGCCCAGCGTCTGCACGACGAGCACGTCGCCGAGGGCAAGGCGCAGCGCGACCAGCTCATCTCCGAGGCGCAGGCCCAGGCCGCATCGATCGTCGCCGAGGCCGAGAAGCAGGGCCGCGAAGAGCGTGCCCGCCTCGAGAAGGAGCGCACCACGCTCGAGGGCCGGATCACCGAGCTCCGCAACTTCGAGCGCGACTACCGCTCGCAGCTGCGCTCGTACATCGAGGGCCAGCTCCGCGACCTCGACACCGCCGGTTCGTCGTCGGGCTCGACGCCCGTGTCGGCGATCGGTCTGTAGGCCGACTCTTTGCGCAGTCGATCTCCTCTGCGTTCGGCGGCGGCCGGCGCCCTCGTCGCGATCCTCGCGGCGATGGTGCTGGCCGCCGACCAGTTGGCGAAGACGATCGCCATCGACAATCTCCCCCCGGAGCGTGTCGTCCCGGTGATCGGCGAAGCCCTGCAGTTCTATCTGGTCAGGAATCCGGGCGCCGCGTTCTCGCTCGGCGAGGGCGTCACCTGGATCTTCACGATCGCGCTCGCGGTCGTGGCCGTGATCATCGTGTTCCTCGCGGTCACGCGGGTGCGTTCGCGCCTGTGGGCCGTCGTCCTCGGGCTGCTGCTCGGCGGCGTCCTGGGCAACCTCACCGATCGCCTGCTGCGGGCGCCCGGCTTCCCCGTCGGGCACGTGGTCGACTTCATCTCCACGCCGTGGATGATGCCCGCGATCTACAACGTCGCGGACGTGTTCATCGTGTCGATGATGATCTCGGTCGCCCTCCTCGTGCTCTTCGGTCTCCGGCTCGACGGCACCCGCGAGACGCGCGCGTCCCGCGTCGCCCCGGCGGCGTCCGACGACGCGGTCGACGCGTCGGACGCGTCTGACGAGTCCGGCGTCCGCTGACATGGATTCGCGGAGTCTTCCCGTCCCGGACGGGCTCGAAGGGACGCGCGTCGACCAGGCCCTGGCCAAGATGCTGGGGTTCTCGCGGACGTTCGCGGCCGAGGTCGCCGACGCGGGCGGGGTGAGTGTCGACGGGCGCACGGTCGGTCGATCCGATCGTCTGCGCGCCGGTACGTGGCTGAGCGTCGAGTGGGAGCCCAGGCGCGATCCGGAAGTCGTGCCCGTCGCCGTCCCCGACCTCGGCATCGTGTGGGACGACGACGACATCGTCGTCGTCGACAAGCCGTCCGGCGTCGCGGCGCACCCCTCCGTCGGCTGGGACGGCCCCACGGTTCTCGGCGCCCTCGCCGCCGCGGGATTCCGGATCGCCACCAGCGGTGCCGCGGAGCGTCGCGGCATCGTGCACCGTCTCGATGTGGGCACGAGCGGCCTCATGGTCGTCGCGAAGACCGAGCGCGCGTACACGGTGCTGAAGGCCGCGTTCAAGGACCGCACGGTCGACAAGATCTATCACGCCGTGGTCCAGGGGCATCCCGATCCGCTGGCCGGCACGATCGACGCGCCGATCGGTCGGCATCCCCACCACTCGTGGAAGTTCGCCGTCACGCCCGACGGCAAGGACTCCGTGACGCACTACGAGACGCTCGAGGCGTTCCCCCGGGCCTCTCTCCTCGAGATCCACCTCGAGACCGGCCGCACGCACCAGATCCGCGTCCACATGGCGGCCCACCGGCACCCGTGCGCGGGCGACCCGCTGTACGGCGCCGACCCCACGCTGTCAGCCCGGCTCGGCCTCACACGCCAGTGGCTGCACGCCCACCGGCTCGCCTTCACCCACCCGGCGACGGGGGAATGGGTGAGCTTCGAGTCGTCCTACCCGACCGATCTGCAGCACGCACTCGACGTGCTGCGCGACGGCGTCTGACGCGGGATCAGCGTCCGCCCTCGAACCTCGCGGGCCCGGGCGTGAGCGCAGCGGACACGCGCGCCGACATCTCGGCATCCAGGATCCGCTCGATCTCCGAGATCGGATGCCACCCGACCTCGGTCATCTCGCCGTCGACCGGCTCGGGTTCGCCGTCGACCCACGTGCACGCGAAAGTCAGGTCGAGATAGTCGCTCTGGTCGCCGTTGGCGTAGGTGACGCGGGGGATCTGGTGCACCCAGGCGAGACGGTCGACGCGGATCCGCACGCCCGCCTCCTCCTCGGCCTCGCGGGCGGCGGCATCGGCCGGTTCCTCGCCGGGATCGACGATGCCCGTGATCGGAGTGAGGCGCCCGGTGTCGCTGCGGCGCCCCAACAGCACCGCGTCGCCGCGCACGATCACCGCGGTGACGCCGACGAGGGGGAGCGGGCTCGTGCCGATGTGGCGGCGCAGTTCCAGGACGAAGTCGGGAGTGGGCACGCGCCCACGCTAACCCAGGCCGATGTCGGGGGAGGAACGTACACTCGACGGGTGGCAGCAGACTCCTTCGTTCACCTTCACGTGCACAGCGAGTACTCCATGCTCGACGGCGCGGCGCGCATCGGCCCCATGGTGCAGGAAGCCGTCAAACTCGGCATGCCGGCGATCGCCGTGACCGACCACGGCAACACGTTCGCCGCCTACGAGTTCTACAAGACGGCGAAGGATGCCGGCATCAAGCCGATCATCGGCATCGAGGCCTACGTCACCCCCGGAACGCACCGCTCCGACAAGACGCGCGTGCGGTGGGGCACTCCCGAACAGCAGAGCGACGACGTGTCCGGTTCGGGCGCGTACACGCACATGACCCTGCTGTCCGAGACCACGCAGGGCATGCACAACCTGTTCCGCCTGTCGTCCAAGGCGAGCATGGAGGGCTACTACTTCAAGCCCCGCATGGATCGCGATCTGCTGCAGACCTACAGCAAGGGCCTCATCGCCACGACCGGGTGTCCGTCCGGCGAGGTCCAGACGCGTCTGCGCCTCGGACAGTACGAGGCGGCCAAGGCCGCCGCGGCCGAGTTCCAGGACATCTTCGGCAAAGAGAACTACTTCGCCGAGATCATGGACCACGGCCTGTCGATCGAGCGGCGCATCATGGGCGATCTGCTGAAGATCGCCAAAGAGCTCGACATCCCCCTGGTCGGCACGAACGACCTGCACTACACGCACCAGCACGACGCGACGAGCCATGCGGCGCTGCTGTGCGTGCAGTCGGGCTCGACCCTCGACGATCCCAAGCGCTTCAAGTTCGACGGCGACGGGTACTACGTCAAGTCCGCCGCCGAGATGCGTCAGGTCTTCCGCGACAACCCCGAGGCCTGCGACAACACCCTCCTCATCGCCGAGCGGTGCGAGGTCGAGTTCGACACCTCCGCCAACTACATGCCGCGCTTCCCGGTGCCCGAGGGCGAGACCGAGGGCAGCTGGATGATCAAAGAGGTCGAGAAGGGCCTCCACGATCGCTATCCGGGCGGCATCCCCGACGATGTCCGCAAGCAGGCCGAGTACGAGACCGACGTCATCCTGCAGATGGGGTTCCCCGGCTACTTCCTCGTGGTCGCCGACTTCATCAACTGGGCCAAGAACAACGGCATCCGCGTCGGGCCGGGCCGCGGTTCCGGCGCCGGCTCGATGGTCGCGTACGCGATGAAGATCACCGATCTCGACCCGTTGCAGCACGGCCTCATCTTCGAGCGCTTCCTCAACCCCGACCGCGTCTCGATGCCCGACTTCGACGTCGACTTCGACGACCGTCGTCGCGGCGAGGTCATCCAGTACGTCACCGAGAAGTACGGCGACGAGCGCGTCGCGCAGATCGTGACCTACGGCACGATCAAGGCGAAGCAGGCGCTGAAGGACGCCGGTCGCGTGCTCGGTTTCCCGTTCAGCATGGGCGACAAGCTCACCAAGGCCATGCCGCCGGCCGTGATGGGCAAGGACATGCCGCTGGACGGCATGTTCAACCCCGAGCACCCCCGCTACAAAGAGGCGAGCGAGTTCCGCACGCTCATCGAGACCGATCCCGAGGCCAAGACGGTGTTCGACACCGCGCTCGGGCTCGAGAACCTCAAGCGCCAATGGGGCGTGCACGCGGCCGGTGTGATCATGTCGAGCGAGCCGCTCATCGACATCATCCCGATCATGCGTCGCGAGCAGGACGGCCAGATCGTCACGCAGTTCGACTACCCCGCGTGCGAATCCCTCGGGCTCATCAAGATGGACTTCCTGGGGTTGCGCAACCTCACGATCATCAACGACGCCCTCGACAACATCGAGGCCAACCGCGGGCATCCGCTCGTCCTCGAAGACCTCGACCTCGACGACGCGGCATCCTACGAACTCCTCGCTCGCGGTGACACCCTCGGCGTGTTCCAGCTCGACGGCGGCCCCATGCGGTCGCTGCTGCGCCTCATGCGGCCCGACAACTTCGAGGACATCTCGGCGGTCCTGGCGCTCTATCGTCCGGGTCCGATGGGCGTCAACTCGCACATCAACTACGCCCTGCGCAAGAACAAGCAGCAGGAGATCGAGCCGATCCACCCCGAGCTCGAAGAGCCGCTGGCCGACATCCTCGACACGACCTACGGCCTCATCGTCTATCAGGAGCAGGTCATGGCGGTGGCGCAGCGCGTCGCCGGCTACACGCTCGGTCAGGCCGACCTCCTGCGTCGTGCGATGGGCAAGAAGAAGAAGAGCGAGCTCGACAAGCAGAAGGAGATCTTCTTCGGCGGCATGACCGAGCGCGGCTACGGCGAGGTCGCGCAGCAGACCCTCTGGAAGGTGCTGGAGTCCTTCGCCGACTACGCCTTCAACAAGGCGCACACCGCCGCCTACGGTCTGGTGTCGTACTGGACGGCCTACCTCAAGGCCCACTATCCCGCCGAGTACATGGCCGCGCTGCTGACCAGCGTCGGCGACTCCAAGGACAAGATGGCGGTGTACCTCAACGAATGCCGCCGCATGGGCATCAAGGTGCTCCCGCCCGATGTGAACGAGTCCATCCGGTACTTCGCGGCCGTCGGCGAAGACATCCGCTTCGGTCTGGGCGCCGTCCGCAACGTCGGCACGAACGTCGTCGACGGCATCGTCGCGGCGCGACAGGATGCCAAGTACACCTCTTTCCACGACTTCCTGTCGAAGGTCCCGCTGCACGTGGCGAACAAGCGAACGGTGGAATCCCTCATCAAGGCGGGGGCGTTCGACTCGCTCGGGTCCATGCGCCGCGCGCTCGTCGAGATCCACGAGGACGCCTGCGAGGGGGCGGTGCTCGACAAGCGCCGCGAAGCGAACGGCGAGGTCGGCTTCGACTTCGACTCCCTGTGGGACGAACCGCAGCAGGTCGTGAAGGTGCCGGAGCGCCCGGAGTGGACGAAGAAGGACAAGCTGGCCTTCGAGCGGGAGATGCTCGGCCTCTACGTCTCCGACCATCCGCTGGCCGGGCTCGAGGTGCCTCTGGCCAAGCACGCGTCGACGTCGATCCACGATCTGCTCGCCTCCGATGACGTGCAGGACGGCGACCAGGTCACCGTGGCCGGGCTGCTCACCAGCGTCCAACACCGCGTCGCGAAGCAGAGCGGGAACCCGTACGGCATGGTCACGGTCGAGGACTTCAACGGCGAGGTCACCGTGATGTTCATGGGCAAGACGTACGCCGAGTTCGCCCCGGTCCTCCAGGCCGATTCGATCCTCGTCGTGCGCGGTCGGGTGTCCCGGCGCGACGACGGTCTGAACCTGCACGCGCAGTCCGCGTTCGCCCCCGACCTCGAGGGCCTGGACGCGCTCAGCGGGTTGACTCTCGTGGTGCCCGAGCAGCGGGCGAACGAAACCCTCGTGGGCGAGCTCGCGCAGATGCTGCGGCGGCACGCCGGTGACACGGAGGTGACTCTCAAGCTTCACAAAGGTGGCACCGCCAAGGTCTTCGAGGTGCCGATGCCGGTGCGGGTGACCGCCGATCTCTTCGGAGAGCTCAAGGGGCTGCTCGGCCCGAACTGCCTGGGCTGAGGCCCCGGTCGTGTTGTCAACCCGGGGTCTTCCCCCGCGCGGCGCGGCCAGTCTCACAGTGACGACGGGTGCCGAGGCACCCGAACGAAAGGACCATCGTGACCGATCGCTACGACGACCTGTCCGCGCACGACGCGGGCGCGGCGGCGGACGACTCCGCTTCGGGGACGGACGGCTCGACTCCCACGGGCACACCCGCCGCCGCCCCGTGGACCGGGCGCTCCGACGCCGAGACCGGCGACCTCGACCGTGACACGGACGACGACGCGGCCGCGGGGCAGCAGATCGGCGCTCGCGCGCACGTGAACGCCCGCCGCTCGACGCACACCGAGCTGCCCGACGCCGACGCGCACGCCGCGCATGCCCCGCACGGGACGACGGCGTCGACCGACGCCGCCCCGCAGTACGGCGTGGGCCCGTTCTCGATCCGCGAGATCGCGCTGCTCGGGATCTGGGCCGTGATCTTCCTGGTCTCCTTCTTCCCGACGAACAACCTGCCCGCCAACGTCCGCGTGCTCGGCGGCGGCGACAACGTGTGGCTGTCCGGCGTGTGGTGGATCCCCACCGTTGCGCTCCCGACGATCGCGGTGGGCCTGCTGGTGCTCCGCCGCCTGTCTCCGCAGGGCATCCGACGGGTCGGGTCGCTGGGGATCGATCAGTTCGCCTCGGTGGCCTTCTCGGTCGCGGCGCTCGTGTGGGTCGCCTGGGTCTGGGACGCCGTGTCGGTGGTGGCCGAGACCGGTCTCTGGACGCGCACCTGGGTCGTCTGGGTCGGTGCCGTGTTCGCTCTGGCGGGCGTGGTCCTCACCGTCTTCGCGCCGATCATCCCGCCGTTCGAGCAGGACTTCCAAGGACGTCCGGACGCGCCCGCGCATCGCAACGCCCGTTCGGTCCGGGCCGTGTCGAAGCGTCCCGCTCGTCCGCGTCCGGTGCGCGCTCCGTCGACCTCCCCGGTCGAGGCGGACGGCCGCGACGCATCGGCCGACCACGGCGCGGCGATCGGACACGGTCCCGTGCCCGGCAGCTACACGGGGTCGACCGATCTCCCGCACACGTCCGACGCCGAGCCGGCGACCTCGGTGTTCCCGACCCACAGTGATGCGCACGACACCGACGTGATCGGGTCAGACGGCACCGCGGCATCCGTCGAGCACACGCGCGAGCACGCGACCGCACCGCGGCACCCGCAGCCGCAGGCGTTCTGGGCGCTGGTACCCGAAGACCGCGACGTCGTCGACGACTACGGCACTCCGATCTTCCGCGTGGGTCCGACGGCGTGGGCGCTCGTGATCGAGGATCGCGGCGAGACCTTCGTCATCCGGCACGACGACGGGCGCATCGGATACCTGCACGACATCGCAGGCGTCACGCGCGGCTGAGCACCGCCTGCGAGCCGCCCGCCCCACCGCGGGCGGCTCGTCTGCGACCGGTAGCCTGGAGGCATGCTCCGCACCATCGACCTGCGCGGTCGCGCGCTCTCGCCGGCCGAGTTCCTCGCCGTGGTTCCCCGGGCCGACGCGGCCCGTGACGAAGCGTTGGCCACGGCGGCGCGCATCGTCGACGACGTCGCCCGACGCGGCGAGGACGCCCTCCGCGAGCAGGCCGCGACCTTCGACCGTGTCAGCGATCACGCCATCGCCGTCCCGGCCGCCCACCTCGACGAGGCTCTCGAAGATCTCGATCCCGGCATCCGTGCCGCCCTCGATGAGGCGATCCGTCGCGTGCGCGCCGCGTCCGCCGCGCAGATCCCCGCGCCGTCGGTGACCGAGCTCGGTCCCGGTGCGCGGGTGACGCAGCGCTGGCAGCCGGTCCGTCGTGTCGGTCTCTACGTCCCGGGCGGCAAGGCCGTCTACCCGTCCAGTGTCGTCATGAACGTCGTCCCCGCCCAGGTGGCCGGGGTCCGCGAGGTCGCGCTCGCCTCGCCGCCGCAGGCGGAGTTCGGCGGTCGCGTCCACCCCGTGATCCTTGCGGCCGCGAAGCTGCTCGGGGTCACCGAGGTGTACGCGATGGGCGGGGCCGGGGCGATCGGTGCGTTCGCCTGGGGAGTCCCGTCACTGGGACTGGACCCGGTCGACGTGGTGACGGGGCCCGGCAACAACTTCGTCGCTTCGGCCAAGCGGGCGGTCGCGGGACGCGTGGGCACCGACTCCGAGGCGGGTGCGACCGAGATCCTCATCGTCGCCGACGGGTCGGCCGATCCGGCACTCGTCGCCGCGGACCTCGTGAGCCAGGCCGAGCACGACGAGCAGGCTTCGGCCGTGCTCGTCACCGATGCCCCCGGTCTCGCCGACGCCGTTCGGGCGGCGCTCGAGCCCCGCGTCGCCGGTACCCGTCACGCCGAGCGCGTGCGCGCGGCCTTCGGCGGGCCGCAGTCGGCGATCGTGCTCGTCGACGACATCGCGCAGGCCACGGCCTTCAGCAACGCCTACGCCCCCGAGCACCTCGAGCTGCACCTGGCCGATGCGCGCCCGGACGAGTACGTCAACGCCGGTGCCGTGTTCGTGGGTCCCTACACTCCCGTCAGCCTGGGCGACTACCTCGCCGGCAGCAACCACGTGCTGCCCACGGGGGGACAGTCCCGCTACAGCGCCGGCCTGTCCGCTGCGACGTTCCTCCGGCCCCAGCAGGTCGTCGAGTACGACCGGGGCGCTCTGGAGGCGGTGCACGAGTCGATCGTCACCCTGGCCGAGGCCGAGGCGCTCCCCGCGCACGGTGAGGCCGTCACAGCACGATTCGCGGACTGATCGAGGTTTCCCATGCACTGCCCGTTCTGCCGTAACCCGGACTCCCGCGTCATCGACTCGCGGACGAGCGACGACGGGCTCAGCATCCGTCGGCGCCGGCAGTGTCCGAAGTGCGGCGGCCGTTTCTCGACGGTCGAGACCGCGAGCTTGAATGTGATCAAGCGCTCCGGGGTCGTCGAGCCGTTCAGTCGCGAGAAGGTCATGTCCGGCGTGCGCAAGGCCTGCCAGGGGCGACCGGTGACGGATGCCGACCTCGCCATGCTCGCGCAACAGGTCGAGGAGGCGATCCGCCAGACGGGGTCCTCGCAGATCGAGGCGAACGAGATCGGCCTGTCGATCCTCGGGCCGCTGCGCGAACTCGACGAGGTGGCCTACCTTCGGTTCGCGAGCGTCTACCAGGCCTTCGAATCGCTCGACGACTTCGATGCCGCGATCGCGCAGCTGCGCGCCGACCATGCCGCACGAGCGGTGTCCGCGCCCGCCGCGCACGACGACGTCCAGTAGCCTGGCGGGGATGTATCCCCTTCTCTTCCGCTCGGTCCTCAGCCGCCTCGATCCCGAGTTCGCGCACCACCTGGGTGCTCTCGTCATCCGTGCCGCGGGCGTGGGGCCGGTGGCATCCGTCGTGCGTGCCGGTACGGCGCCCGACCCGTCGCAGAGCGTGCGCGCCCTCGGGCTCACGTTCGAATCGCCCTTCGGCGTGGCGGCCGGGTTCGACAAGAACGTCACGATGGTCCGCGGCCTCCGGGCCCTGGGGTTCGGCCACGTCGAGGTGGGGACGGTCACGGCCCTGCCCCAGCCGGGGAACCCGAAGCCGCGCCTGTTCCGCCTGGTGGCCGACCGTGCGGTGATCAACCGCATGGGATTCAACAACGAGGGTGCCGAGGTCGCGGCTCGACGTCTGCGGGCGCTGCGCCGGTCGCGTCGGCGTCCCGTCATCGGGGTCAACATCGGCAAGAGCCGGGCGGTCGCGGTCGAGGATGCCACGACCGACTACGTCCGCAGCGCACGCCTGCTCGCCCCGCTCGCCGACTATCTCGTGGTGAACGTCTCCTCGCCCAACACTCCCGGCCTGCGCGGATTGCAGGCCGTGGAGACGCTGCGGCCGCTGCTCGCGGCGGTGCTCGACGCGGCCGGGACGACGCCGCTGCTCGTGAAGATCGCCCCCGACCTCGCGGACGACGAGGTCGGCGACATCTCCCGCCTCGCCGTGGACCTGGGACTCTCGGGCATCATCGCCACCAACACGACCATCGCCCGCGACGGGCTGCGGACGTCGTCGGAGACCGTCGAGGCGGCCGGTCTCGGCGGGCTGTCGGGTGCGCCCCTGAAGCAGCGCGCGATCGAGGTGCTCGACCTCGTGCGGGCCGCGGTCCCGGAAGACTTCGTGGTGATCTCGGCCGGGGGAGTGGAGACCGCCGCGGACGTCCGCGAGCGACTCGCGCACGGGGCGACGCTCGTCCAGGGGTACACCGCGTTCCTCTATCGCGGGCCGCTGTGGGCACGCCAGATCAATCGCGGACTCGCCGGCCGCCACTGACACGACGTCGCCCGCCCGGCGCGCACGGCAATCGCACGTCTACCGGGGGACGGCGACACGACTCCCGCCCGCACACGACGACGGCGGCGGGCCCCGAAGGACCACGCCGCCGTCGCAGAACCTGCGTCAGGCCGGGTACTGGCCGCGCTTCACCTGCGCCTTCGGGAGACGCATGAAGCGCATCTGCACCGTGCGCATCGCGGAGTACCAGCCGAGACCCTTCTCGAGTCGGTCCTCGCCGAACTTCGCCTTCGCGGCGCGCTTGACGCGGATGGAGGTGATGATCATGTCGCCGATGACGAAGAGGATGAAGATCCACAGCGCCACGAACGACCAGTACTGGAAGAAGCCGTTCGGCACGAGCGTCAGCACGATGACGAGGATCATGAAGGGCATCACGCCCTCGCCCAGGTGCCATCCGGCGTCGACGAAGTCGCGTGCGAAACGGCGCTGCGGTCCCTTGTCGCGCACGGGGAGGTAGCGCTCGTCGCCGGCCGCCATGCCGACGCGGGCCTTCTCGCGCTGCGCCGCCAGGTCGGCGCGGGCGCGGGCCTTCGCCTCCTTGGTGTCGGCCACGAGGGGGCGCTTGCGCGCGGCCTCCTGCTCGGCCCGAGACGGCGTCGCACGCCCCTTGCCCGTGGCGGTGGCATCCCCCGCGACGGGGGTGTCGTTGGGGACGGGGGCAGGGGACTTGGCCACGGATAACCTCGAGAGCTCACTGGATCGGAGATTTAAGATTACCCGCATGACCCCTGACCTGTCCCGGCAGGATGCCGTACGCGCCACCGCGTCCGACGGCATCCCCGCAGCCCTCGCCGACCTCGGTGCGCTCGTGCGCATCCCTTCCATCGCCTGGCCCGCGTTCGACCAGTCGGGGGTGGCCCGCAGCGCCGACGCGGTCGCCGAGCTGCTGCGCGGCACCGGCGTGTTCGAGCGGGTCGAGGTGGCACGCGCCGCGATCGCGGACAGCGACGAACTCGGACAGCCCGCGGTCCTGGCATCCCGTCCGGCCCGCAACGGCCGCCCCACGGTCCTCCTCTACGCCCACCACGACGTTCAGCCCCCCGGAGACGAGGCGCTCTGGGACTCGCCGCCGTTCGAGCCCACGGTCCGCGACGGTCGCCTCTACGGGCGAGGAGCCGCCGACGACAAGGCCGGCATCATGGTGCACGTCGGAGCGATCCGCGCCCTCGCCGAGACGCTCGGCGACGACCTCGACCTCGGCATCGCCGTGTTCATCGAGGGCGAGGAGGAGTACGGCTCCCGCTCCTTCGCTCGTTTCCTCGTGGACCACGCCGACGTCCTGCGCTCCGACGTCATCGTGGTCGCCGATTCCGGCAACTGGGACGAGCGCACACCCGCCGTGACCGTCTCGTTGCGCGGCAACGCCCGTTTCACGCTCACGGTGCGCACGCTCGCCCACGCGTCCCACTCGGGGATGATGGGCGGCGCGGTCCCGGATGCCATGCTCGCCACCGTCAAGCTCCTCGCGACCCTGTGGGACGACGACGGCGCCGTGGCGGTCGAGGGGCTCGCGGTCCGCGACGCCGAGACGCCCGAATACGACGAGGCGACGCTCCGCGGCGAGTCCGGCCTGCTCGACGGCGTGTCGCCGATCGGGCGCGACAGCATCCTCAGCCGCCTGTGGAACAAGCCGTCCGTGACCATCACCGGATGGGATGCCACCCCCGTGGAGTCCGCGTCGAACACCCTCGCCCCCGAGACGCGCGTGGTCATCAGCGCCCGCGTCGCGCCGGGGCAGCCCGCCGAGGAGGCGTTCGCCGCCATCGAAGCGCACCTGCGCGCGCACGCCCCCTTCGGCGCGCAGCTGGAGTTCACCGACGTCGACTGCGGCGACGCGTTCCTGGTCGACACCATCGGTTGGGCCGTGGAGGACGCCCGCGCGGCGTTCGCCGAGGGCTACGGCGTGGAGTCGGTCGACGTCGGGGTGGGGGGATCGATCCCCTTCATCGCCGACCTCGTCCGCGAGTTCCCCGGCGCCCAGATCCTGGTGACCGGGGTGGAGGACCCGCACGCGCGGGCACACAGCCCCAACGAGTCGTTGCACCTGGAGACGTTCCGCAACGCCCTCGTCTCGGAGGCGCTGCTGCTGGAACGACTCAACCGCCGCACCGTCTGATCGGCTCCGCGGGGACGAGCCGGGCGTAGAATCGACTCGTCCCCGCGACCGAACGACCCGAAGGGCCACGCCATGACCGACACGACACTGTCGTCCGACGCCGTCACCCGCGAGCACGGAGTCGCCCTGACCGACGCCGCCGCCGACAAGGTGAAGAGCCTGCTGTCGCAGGAAGGACGCGACGACCTGCGCCTGCGGGTCGCCGTGCAGCCGGGCGGATGCTCGGGCCTGATCTACCAGCTCTACTTCGACGAGCGCTATCTCGACGGCGACAAGGTCGCCGACTTCGACGGTGTCGAGGTCATCGTCGACGACATGAGCGTCCCGTACCTCGACGGTGCGAGCATCGACTTCAAGGACACGATCTCGGAGCAGGGCTTCACGATCGACAACCCCAACGCGCAGGGCTCCTGCGCGTGCGGCGACAGCTTCCACTGAGCCGCGCCACGACGCTCCGGCGCCGAATTCGACGACCCCCGGGAATCGCGGATCACACCGCGAGAACCGGGGGTTTTCGATGCTTCGGTGCTGGACGATTGGCCAGAGAACCGTAAGAGGTTGCTCTAGACTATCGAGAGCAACATCCACGACCCGGAAAGGTGCACTGTGCCCTCCAAACGTCGCCTTCGTTGGGCAGCCGTCCCCGTCGGGATCGCTTCCGTCGCACTCCTGTCGGGCTGCTCCACTGCGCAGCTGCACGGATTCCTTCCCGGCTTCGTCGATGACGGAACGCCCGCGACGAACCACACCGACATGGTCGCCGGTCTGTGGGTGAACTCGTGGATCGTCCTGCTCGCGGTCGGCGTGATCACGTGGGGCCTCATGCTGTGGGCCGTCATCGCCTACCGCCGTCGCAAGGGCCAGTCGGGCCTGCCGGTGCAGCTGCGATACAACATGCCCGTCGAGATCTTCTACACGGTCGTGCCGCTGATCCTCGTGATCGGGTTCTTCGCCTTCACCGCGCGTGACCAGAACACCCTCGAGACCCAGTACGACAACCCGGACGTCTCCATCACCGCCTACGGCAAGCAGTGGGCGTGGGACTTCCAGTACAACGGCACGAAGGAAGACAACTCCGACGCCGTGTACTCGATGGGTGTCCAGGCAAAGGCGACCGGCGACGGATACGACCTCCAGGACGTGCCGACGCTCTACCTCCCGGTGAACAAGACGGTCAAGATCGACCTGCGTTCGCGCGATGTGATCCATTCGTTCTGGATCATCGACTTCCTCTACAAGAAGGACATGTACCTCGGTCGTGAGAACGAGTGGTCGTTCACTCCGACGCGCGAGGGCACGTACGAAGGCAAGTGCGCCGAGCTCTGCGGTGAGTACCACTCCGCCATGCTCTTCAACGTCAAGGTCGTGAGCGAAGCAGAATACGAGTCGTACCTCGACTCGCTGCGCGCGGCCGGTGACGTGGGCGACATCAGCGATCTGTCCCGCCTGCAGAACCTCAACACGGCCGGCGCCGAAGGGAACAAGTGATCATGGCCACGACGCTTCCGCTCCAGGGCACGGGTCCTTCGCGTCCCACGACGCTCCCGCCCCGTCAGGCCGCTCTGCTGAGCAGCACCCGCGTCGAGCAGAAGGGCAACCTGGTCGTCAAGTGGATCACCTCCACCGACCACAAGACCATCGGGTACATGTACCTGATCGCGTCGGTGCTCTTCTTCATGCTCGGCGGCGTGATGGCCCTCATCATTCGTGCGGAGCTCTTCGAGCCCGGGATGCAGATCATCCCGACCAAAGAGCAGTACAACCAGCTCTTCACGATGCACGGCACGATCATGCTGCTGATGTTCGCGACGCCGCTGTTCGCCGGTTTCGCCAACGCGCTCCTGCCGCTGCAGATCGGCGCCCCCGACGTGGCCTTCCCGCGTCTGAACGCGTTCGCGTTCTGGCTGTTCCTCTTCGGCTCCACGATCGCGGTGTCGGGCTTCCTCACCCCGCAGGGCGCCGCCGGGTTCGGTTGGTTCGCATATCAGCCGCTGGCGAATGCGAGCTTCTCCCCGGGCGTCGGAGGCAACCTCTGGATGCTGGGCCTCGGCATCAGCGGTTTCGGCACGATCCTCGGCGCCGTCAACTTCATCACGACGGTCCTCACGATGCGCGCGCCCGGCATGACGATGTGGCGGATGCCGATCTTCTCCTGGAACACGCTCATCACGAGCATCCTGATCCTGCTCGCGTTCCCGGTCCTCGCCGCGGCCATCTTCGCCGCCGCCGCCGACCGCGTGCTCGGCGCCCAGATCTACAACCCCGAGAACGGCGGCGTGCTGCTGTGGCAGCACCTGTTCTGGTTCTTCGGTCACCCCGAGGTGTACATCATCGCCCTGCCGTTCTTCGGCATCGTGTCGGAGATCTTCCCGGTGTTCAGCCGCAAGCCGATCTTCGGGTACAAGACGCTCGTCTACGCGACGATCGCGATCGCGGCCCTGTCGGTCGCCGTGTGGGCGCACCACATGTACGTCACCGGCGGTGTGCTGCTCCCGTTCTTCGCGCTCATGACGATGCTCATCGCGGTGCCCACCGGTGTGAAGATCTTCAACTGGATCGGTACCCTCTGGCGGGGATCGGTGACCTTCGAGACGCCGATGGTCTTCGCACTCGGCTTCCTGGTCTCGTTCGTCTTCGGTGGACTCACCGGCGTCATCCTGGCGTCGCCCCCGCTGGACTTCCACCTCTCCGACTCGTACTTCGTCGTCGCGCACTTCCACTACGTCGTGTTCGGCACGGTCGTGTTCGCGATGTTCGCCGGCTTCTACTTCTGGTGGCCGAAGTGGACGGGCAAGATGCTCAACGAGCGTCTCGGCATGGTGCACTTCTGGATGCTGTTCATCGGCTTCCACATGACGTTCCTGATCCAGCACTGGCTGGGCGTGGACGGCATGGTCCGTCGCTACGCCGACTACGCCGCGGCCGACGGGTTCACCTGGGGCAACCAGCTGTCCACCATCGGCTCGATGATCCTGGGCGCTTCGATGATCCCGTTCCTGCTGAACGTCTGGATCACGGCGCGCAAGGCGCCGCGCGTGACGGTCGACGACCCGTGGGGCTACGGCGCGTCGCTCGAGTGGGCCACGTCCTGCCCGCCGCCGCGTCACAACTTCACGTCGATCCCGCGTATCCGCAGCGAGCGTCCCGCGTTCGACCTGAACCACCCCGAGGCCGGGATCCCGGTCGGCGTGGGTCCTGCGAAGGACGCGCCCGACGCGCCCGTCGTCGACACCGCAGCCGGAGAGGTCAAGTAACCCATGCGTACCAATGTCGGACTCTGGTGGCTGCTCACGGGCTTCGCGTTCTTCATCGGCATCGTCTACGCGGTGTGGAACGTGATCAGCCACGGCTCGGTGGAGTGGGTGGGAACGGTTGCGCTGATCTTCATGGGCTTGATGAGCGCCATGATCGCGTTCTACATCGGCCGTGTCGTCACGGCACAGCGCGGTGAGCTCCCCGAGGACTCGCTGACGGCCGACATCGACGACGGCGACCCCGAGATGGGCGAGTTCAGCCCGTGGTCGTGGTGGCCCATCGTCCTCGCCGGCTCGGCCGCGATCGCCGTCATCGGACTGGCGGTCGGCAGCTGGCTCGTGCCCGTGGCCTTCGCCATCTTCGCGATCGCCATCGTCGGCTGGGTCTACGAGTACTACCGCGGGTACTTCGCGCGCTGATCTCGTGCCCCTTCGGTTGAACACCGCGGCCGTCTCCGACGCCGGCGCCCACCGTCCCACCAATCAGGATGCCGCATTCGCGGCATCCTGGGGGGCGGCGGTGGCCGATGGCGTGGGAGGCGGCCCTTCTGGCGATCTCGCTTCGGCATCCCTCGTGCACCGCCTCGTGGCGACGCGGGGGACAGGGCTGGATGCCGAAGGGCTGCTCGTCCGCATTCGCGAAGCGAACTGGGACATCCGTGCCCACGTGGAACGCGACCCCGCCCTGCAGGGTATGGCCACGACTTTCACTGGCGTGTTCCTCGGGGTCGATTCGGAGCTGCTGCTCGCTCATACGGGCGACTCTCGCGCCTACCTGCTGCGTGACGAGGAGTTCACGCGTCAAACGCGTGACGACTCCTATGTGCAGGCGCTCGTCGACCACGGCATCATCTCTCCGGAAGCGGCTGCCTCTCATCCGCGGCGAAACATCATCACCGCGTCTCTCGGGGGTTCCGAGGGCGATGTGGTCTCGGTCGCGTCGCACGCGCCGCGCGTGGGCGACCGGTGGATGCTGTGCAGCGACGGCCTGACGGACTACGTGCCTGAGGCGGACGTCGCACGTCTCATCGCCGCTGCGCCCGACCCGCGTTCCGCCGCCGCCTCCACGGTGGCGCTGGCTCTCGAGGCCGGCACGCGCGACAACGTGACCGTTGTGGTGTGCGACATCGTGGACGACGAACTCCCGCCGGGCGACCCCGTGTTCTTCGGTTCGGCCGCGCGCTGGTTCACGGAGGACGTCGAGATCGCGTGACGCCGGCGCTGCTCAGCGACGGACGACCATGACCGTGGGGTCGAAGACGCGCTCGAGCGGTCCTTCGTCGTTCTCGAACGGCTGACCTTCGCGTACCCAGTACTCGTATCCGCCGATCATCTCGCGAACCGAGTAGCCGAGGAGCGCGAACTCCCGCGCACCCTTCTGCCCGGCGTTGCAGCCCGGACTCCAGCAGTAGACGACGACCGGAGTGTCGCGGTCGAGCTCGGCGGGCGTACGTTCGGAGATCTGACGGTAGGGCATGTGTATCGCGCCCGTGATGCGTCCCTGGGCCCACGCGTCGTCGCCGCGCACGTCGACGAGCACGAATGGATCGCCCGCCTTCTGTGCGGCGTACACGTCCGAGGGATCCGTCTCGAACGCGAGTCGGCGTGAGAAGTAGGTGTGTGCGTCGGTCATGGCCTCACGTTATGCGCATCTTCTGGCCGGGGGAGAGGGGGCGGGGTGCCAGACGCCGATCGCTTCCTGCCATGCCGTCGGGCGGGGACTGCGCCGGGGAACGACGAAACCCCGGCGCTGAAGCACCGGGGTTTCGCGGAGAAGGGTTCTCTCAGCTCTTGTCGTTGTCCGAGGCGTCCTGCGGGCCCAGGCCCTTCGGAGCGGGGAACTCGACCTCCACGCGCTCACCGACCGCGTTGTGAGGGCGACCCTCGGCATCGGCACGGGCGTCGGCGCCGGCGATCTCGTCGGCTTCCTCGTGGTCGATGTGATCGAGCTCGTGGTGCTGGTGGGCCACCGCGGCGTCGAGTTCGGCCTGGGTGAGCGGCGTGAGCCGGTCCTCGAAGAACCAGCGCGAGACCGCTGCGCGGAAGTTCTGCAGGCCCGAGATCTGACCCTTGGCGTTGGGACGCACGACGAGGGGCTCGTAGGTCTCGTTGTCGACCAGCTTCCAGCGCTCGTACTCGTCGACCGGCTGGTGCACCTCGATGTACTCGCCTCCGGGGAGGCGGACGATGCGGCCCGACTCGTAACCGTGGAGCGCGATCTCACGATCCTTCTTCTGCAGCGCGATGCAGATGCGCTTCGTGACGAAGTAGGCGATGATCGGCCCGACGATGAGCAGAGCCTGGAGAGCGTGGATGACACCCTCCATCGTGAGATGGAAGTGCGTCGCCATGATGTCGGACGAGGCCGCAGCCCACATGACAGCGTAGAACGTGACGCCGGCGGCACCGATGGCGGTGCGGGTCGCGGCGTTGCGCGGACGCTGGGCGATGTGGTGCTCGCGCTTGTCGCCCGTGATCCACGCCTCGATGAAGGGGTAGATCAGGACGAGGACGATGAAGAGACCGAGCACGCCGACCGGGATGATGATGTTCCACGACCACGTGTGGCCCCAGAGCACGAACTCGAGGTGCGGCGGGATCAGGCGCAGCATGCCGTCGGCGAAGCCGATGTACCAGTCGGGCTGGGTACCGGCCGACACCGGCGACGGGTCGTAGGGGCCGTAGTTCCAGATCGGGTTGATCGTCACCAGGGCTGCGATCAACACGATCACACCGAACGTGATGAAGAAGAATCCGCCCATCTTGGAGGCGTACACGGGGAGCATCGGGTAGCCCACGACGTTGCTGTTCGTCCGGGCGGGGCCGGCGAACTGCGTGTGCTTGTTGATGATCATGAGCATCAGGTGCACCGCGAGGAGCGCGACCAGGATGGCGGGCAGCAGCAGGATGTGCAGGGTGTACAGGCGACCGACGATCGCGGTGCCCGGGAACTCGCCGCCGAAGAGGAGGAACGAGGTCCACGTGCCGATCAGGGGGAGGCCCTTGATCATGCCGTCGATGATGCGGAGGCCGTTGCCCGAGAGGAGGTCATCGGGGAGCGAGTAACCGGTGAAGCCCTCCGCCATCGCGAGGATGAACAGGATGAAGCCGACGACCCAGTTGAGCTCGCGCGGCTTGCGGAAGGCTCCGGTGAAGAACACGCGGAGCATGTGCACGCCGATACCCGCGACGAACACCAGAGCAGCCCAGTGGTGGATCTGGCGGACGAGCAGACCGCCGCGGAGGTCGAAGGAGATGTGGAGCGCGGACTCCATCGCCGCCGACATCGCGATGCCGCGCATGGGCTCGTAGGCGCCGTTGTAGTGCGTCTCGACCATCGAGGCCTGGAAGAAGAACGTCAGGAACGTCCCCGACAGCAGCACGACGACGAAGCTCCACAGGGCGATCTCGCCCAGCATGAAGGACCAGTGGTCGGGGAAGATCTTGCGACCGAGCTCTTTGACGATGCCCGAGATGCTCGTGCGCTCGTCGAGGTAGTTCGCGGCCGCGCCGACGAAGCGACCGCCGAGGGGCTTGTCGCGGTCGGCCTTGGGCGGACCGGAGTACACCGCGGGTTCGGTGGTGATGTTCTCCGCGGGATGGGTGGCGGTGCTCATGAGCGCTCCCAGAAGCTGGGGCCGACGGGCTCTTCGAAGTCACTCTGCGCGACGAGGTAACCCTCGGCGTCGACCGTGATGGGGAGCTGCGGCAGGGGACGGGCGGCCGGGCCGAAGATGACGGCCGCTCCGTTGGCGACGTCGAACTGCGACTGGTGGCAGGGGCACAGGAGGTGGTGGGTCTGCTGCTCGTACAGGGCGACGGGGCAGCCGACGTGCGTGCAGACCTTGGAGTAGGCGACGATGCCGTCGTACGTCCAGTCCATGCGGTTGGTGTCGGGGTTCAGCGCCTCGGGCTGCAGACGCATCAGCAGGACGATGGCCTTGGCCTTCTCTTCGAGGTAGCCCTCGTCGTGGCCGAGACCGGCGAGCTCTTCCGGGATGACGTGGAACGCCGAGCCGAGCGTGACGTCCGCGGCGCGGATCGGGCGACCCGACGGGTCGTGCGCGAGACGCATGCCGCCCTTCCACATGGTGTGGCTGAGCAGCATGACCGGGTCGGCGTCCTGCGGCGCCAGGCCACGGAACAGGGTGATGCCGGGGATGACCGAGGCGAGGAGCGCCGCGAACATCGAGTTGCGGATGATCTCGCGACGTCCGAAACCGGAGTCCTTGTCGGCCTCGACGAACACATTGACCGCACCCTCGCGGGTGGTGTCGCGGCCCCGCGTCGCGTGCCGGTCTTCGATGTGCTCCTTGTCGGCCATGACGGCCTTGGACCAGTGGATGGCACCGATGCCGATCGCGAGCAGCGCGAAGGCGATGCCCAGACCGATGAACAGGTTGTTGTAGCGGATGTCGATCAGCGCGCCCGACTCGATCGGGAAGATCATGTAGGCGATGCTCGCCCAGATGCTCGCCGCGACGGAGAAGTAGAACAGCGTGTAGACCGTGCGGACCGCACGCTTCATCGCCTGCGGGTCCTGATCGGTCATGCGCTGGCGGTGCCCCGGGAGGCCGGGGTTCTGCACGGGGTCGGGAACCGCGACGGCGAGCCCGGAGCCGGGCTTCCATGAAGCCCTCTCGTGCTCGAGTGCGTCTTCCTCGTGTGCCATGGTGCTCCTCGTACGTTACGTAATGTCGATGACGACGATCAGTTGGACTTCGCCGTGATCCACACGGTGAGCGCGATGAGCGCTCCGATGCCGAAGATCCAGATGAACAGACCCTCCGAGACCGGACCGAGCGATCCGAGCGCGAAGCCGCCGGGGGACTCGGACTTCTGAAGGAACATCAGGTACGAGATGACGTCGCGCTTGTCTTCGGGGGTGAGGTTGAGGTCGTTGAAGACCGGCATGTTCTGCGGTCCCGTGACCATCGCCGCGTACATGTTGACCGGAGTGACCGTGTGCAGGTCGGGGGCCCACTTGCCCTCGGTGAGCGCACCGCCGGCGCCGGCCACGTTGTGGCACATGGCGCAGTTGATGCGGAACAGCTCGGCTCCGTGCGACACGTCGCCCTGTCCGTCGACGATCTCGGCGGACGGGTAGGTGGGGCCGGGGGCCGAGGACTGCACGTAGGCGGCGATCGCGTTGACCTGCTCCTCGGTGAACTGCACCGGCTTCACCGGAGCCTGCGGGCCCTGCGCCTGCAGCGGCATGCGGCCGGTCGACACCTGGAAGTGGACCGCCAGCTCACCGACGCCGAAGAGCGACGGACCCTGCTGGCTGCCCTGCAGGTCGAGCCCGTGACAGGTGGCGCAGTTGGCCTGGAAGAGCTTCTTGCCCTCTTCCACCGTGCTGGCCGAGTTCGATGCGCTCGTGGGGGTGTCGGTGGCGGCCATGGCGGCCGACGCTCCGGCGTAGATGCCGCCCGTGAGCAGCAGACCGATACCGATCAGTGCGGCGGCGGCCAGGGGGCTGCGGCGTCCGTTCGAGCGACGCGGCTTCTTCTCTCGTGCCATGTGAGGTACAGCTCTCTTACTTCAGGAAGTAGATGACGAAGAACAGCGCGATCCAGACGACGTCGACGAAGTGCCAGTAGTACGACACGACGATCGAGGTGGTCATCTCTTTGCGACCGAAGTTCTTGACGGCGTAGGCGCGGCCGATGACGAGGAGGAAGGCGATGAGGCCACCCGTCACGTGCAGGGCGTGGAAGCCGGTGGTCAGGTAGAAGGCCGACGCGTACGGGTTGGCGCTGATGGGCATGCCCTCGGTCACGAGGGTCGCGTACTCCCACACCTGGCCCGACACGAAGATCGCGCCGAGGAAGAAGGTGAGGTAGAACCACTCCACCATTCCCCAACGCTTCCAGAAGCTGTTCGACTTCACCGTGTAGGGCTGGTAGCGCTCGGCGGCGAAGACGCCCATCTGGCACGTCACCGACGACATCACGAGGATGAACGTGTTGACGGCGGCAAAGGGGACGTTCAGCAGCTGGGTCTCTTCGGCCCAGAGGGGCGCCGAGGTGCTGCGGAGAGTGAAGTAGATCGCGAAGAGGCCCGCGAAGAACATGACCTCGCTGCCCAGCCACACGATGGTGCCGACCGCGACCGGATCGGGTCGCTTCACGGCGCGCACGGCCTGGGAATACGTCGCTGGTGTCGTCACCATCCCATTATGCGCGATCCGACGCACCGATATTCCCATCGCCAGCCTGAGATATTCCATCATCGAGACTTAGGGAAGCCTAAGAATCCACAAGGAATCCCCGGTGCGAAAGGGGTTCCCGCGCAGCGCCGACCGACCTCGGCCGACACGCCGCATGTGGAAGGATCGTGGCATGGCGGAACGCTTCACCTGGCCCGATCTGCTCACCACCCTGCTGCAGGGGCGCGACCTCAGCGTGTCGGAGTCGACGTGGGCGATGCGACGCGTCATGGCGGGGGAGGCCACGCCCTCCCAGCTGGCCGGATTCCTCGTGGCGCTGCGCGCGAAGGGGGAGACGGTCGAGGAGATCGTCGGTTTCCGCGACGCGATCCTCGAGGCCGCCGTTCCGCTCCCCGTGCGCGCCGAGGTCCTCGACATCGTCGGCACCGGCGGCGACCGCTTCGGCACGGTCAACGTCTCGACGATGGCGGCCGTGGTGGCCGCGGCATCCGGAGTCCCTGTGGTCAAGCACGGCAACCGGGCCGCGAGCTCGGCGTCCGGTTCCTCGGACGTGCTGTCGGCTCTGGGCATCGCGTTGACCCTCGACCCCGAGGCCGTCGCCGCGACGCTCGATCGCACGGGGATCACCTTCGCCTTCGCCGCGGCTTTTCACCCGGGCTTCCGTCACGCTGCGGCGACACGCTCGGAGCTCGGCGTGCCGACGGTCTTCAACTTCCTCGGCCCGCTCTGCAACCCCGCGCGCGCCGAAGCCAACGCGGTCGGCGTCGCCCATCTCGATCGCGTCCCGCTCATCACGGGCGTCTTCCGGACTCGCGGCGCGACGGCGCTGGTGTTCCGCGGTGACGACGGCCTCGACGAACTGACCACGACCGGGCACAGCCGGGTGTGGGAGATCAGCCGCGGCGACGTGCACGAGCACGATCTGGATCCGCGGGATCTCGGCATCCCCCTCGCCGACATCGACGACCTGCTCGGCGGGTCGCCCGACCACAACGCCGAGGTCGTGCGTCGCACTCTCGCCGGAGAGACCGGGCCGGTTCGCGACATCGTGCTGCTGAACGCGGCGGCGGGCCTGGTGTCGTACCGGTTGTTCCAGGATGCCGCCGAGGTCCAGCGTCCGATCCTGGAGCGTCTCGCGGAAGCGATGTCGGATGCGGCCGCCGCGGTCGACGACGGCCGTGCGCTGGCGAAGCTCGACGACTGGGTCGCCGCGACCCGGGAGCTGGCGGACTGAGCATGCACCCGCTCGACGCGCTCACCGAGATCGCGTATCTGCTCGAGCGGGAGAGGTCGTCGCGGTACAAGTCGAAGGCGTTCCGCACCGCCGCCGCGGCCATCGACGGGCTGAGCGACGAGGAGCTGCGGGACCCGGGGTTGCGGCGGCGCCCGGGGATCGGCGACTCGACCTTCGCCGTGATCCGGGAGGCATTGGACGGCGGTGTGCCCGAGCGCCTGGCGTCGTTGCGCGCCGCGTCCGGCGCGGTCGGCGGCGGCGAGCTGCGGGCACTGTTGCGCGGCGATCTGCACAGTCACAGCGACTGGTCGGACGGGCTCACGCCGATCCCGACGATGGTGGAGGCGGCCCGTGGGCTGGGGCACGAGTACCTCGCGCTCACCGATCACTCTCCGCGGTTGACGGTGGCGAACGGCCTGTCGCCGGAACGCTTGCGGGCGCAGATCGAGATCGTCCGGGGCCTCTCCGACGCGTCCTTCACCCTGTTCACGGGCATCGAGGTCGACATCCTGGACGACGGCGACCTCGACCAGGAGGACGCGCTCCTCCGCGAGCTCGATGTGGTCGTGGCATCCGCGCACTCGAAGCTGCGGATGGAGGCGGCCCCCATGACGCGGCGTCTGGTGGCGGCGGCGGGCGATCCGCGCGTCGACGTACTCGGTCACGTCACCGGGCGCCTTGTCGAAGGAGCACGGGGGACCCGACCCCCGTCGGAGTTCGACGCGCGGGCGGTGTTCGCGGCGTGCGCCGCCTCGGGTGTGGCGGTCGAGATCAATTCGCGTCCCGAGCGTCAGGACCCGCCGGACGACCTCCTCGCGCTGGCCGTGGCGGAGGGGTGCCTCTTCTCGATCGATTCCGACGCGCATGCGCCGGGTCAGCTGTCGTTGCTCGACTACGGCGCGGCCCGTGCGCAGGCGGCGGGTGTGCCCGCCGAACGGATCATCACGACCTGGCCGCTTCCGCGGCTGCGGGAGTGGCTCGCCCGCGACCGCTGAGCCGCGTTCAGCCGCGCAGAGCGGTGAGGGCGCGGGTCATCGACGTGCCGAGGTTCCAGCGGGCGGCGAGCTCCGTGGCGGCGGCCGCGCGGGAGTCGTCGACGTGGATCCGGTCGTCCGCTGGCGTGAGGTCGAGGTCGCGCGCGACCCGGACGACCGTCGGGGCCACGTCGAGGTATTCGGCCGCGGCGAGGATCTTGGCGCGTTGCGCGGGGGAGCCCGCCGTACCGTCCGCGGCAGCGGTGCGGATGCCGGGCAGATCGCCGCAGGCGGTGAGGAGGGCGGCCGCGGACTTCTCGCCGATGCCCGGGACGCCGGGCAGGCCGTCCGACGGGTCGCCGCGGAGCGCTGCGAAGTCGGCGTACTGCGCCGCACGGATGCCGTAGCGGGCCTGCACGGCTGCGTCGTCGATGATGTCCAGATTGCTCATTCCCCGCGCCGTATAGATGACCCGGATGCCACGGGCGTCGTCGACGAGCTGGAACAGGTCGCGATCGCCGGTGACGATGTCGACGGGCACGTCGGCGCGGGAGGCGAGCGTGCCGATGACGTCGTCCGCCTCGTGGTCGGCGGCGCCGACGACGGCGATGCCGAGGGCGGTGAGGGTGTCGCGGATCAACGGGATCTGCGCGGTGAGCGCCTCGGGGACCTCCTCGACGTCCGGCGCGCCGGCGACGGCTTCCACGACCCGATGGGCCTTGTAGGTGGGGAGGAGCTCCACGCGCCACCCCGGTCGCCAGTCGTCGTCCCAGCAGGCCACGAGCCGCGTCGGCTCGTACGTCGTGACGAGCTTGGCGATGATGTCGAGCAGGCCGCGCGCCGCGTTCACGGACGTGCCGTCCTCGGCCTTCACCTTGTCGGGCACGCCGTAGAACGCGCGGAAGTACAGCGATGCGGTGTCGAGGAGCATGAGCTTGTCCGGACGGGATGCCATGTGCTCAGGGTAGTGAGGGCAGGGTCGATCGGCCGAGAGTTCTCGTTCCCGCCGACAGTAGGCTCGGGCTCATGTCTGCCGAAGCCGCCCCCCTCGCGGTGCTCGGCGTCCGCTGGGCGGAGCATCCGCAGCGGAACGTGGAGATCCGAGGGCTCTTCCGCTGGCGGTTCCGTGCGACTGCCCGGGAGCCGCTGAGGTTCATCGACTGGACGGTCGACGGCCGACCGCTGCGTGATCGGCTGACCTTCTCTAACGGTCGGGAGTGCGAGGACATCACGTTCTTGACGGAAGGTTCCGGCGCCGACGAGTTCGCCATCGGCAGTCTTCGCGTGCTTCTCGGGGAGGACGCGTCCGACATGGATTGGTGGGTGCGGTATGACGACGGCCGTGTCGGGTTGCTGTTCTGCCCGGGCTGCGGGGGTCTGGACTGCGGCGGCGTGAGCGCCGACGTCCGGGTGATGGACACGACGGTCGAATGGCGGAACATCGGATACCAGGACGCCAATCACCCCTTCGACATCGAGCAAGAGGTGCCCGTGTTCACGCTCCGTTTCGACCGCGCGCAGTACGAGACGACCGTCCGCACGCTGCTCGCCGTGTGGATTGCCTAGAGTGTCGGGGTGTCTTTCGGTGCCCGCTCCTCGCGACCTTCCGCGGCCGCGCCGTGTCCGTGCGGGCGCGCGGCGTTCGGGGAGTGCTGCGGCCCGCTCCTCGACGGCGCCGCAGCGCCGTCGGCGGAGCGGCTGATGCGATCGCGCTACACCGCGTTCGCGGTGGGCGACGCCGATCATCTCGTTCGGACGTGGCATCCACGGACCCGGCCGGAGGAGATCGACCTCGACGACACCGTCTGGGAGGGGCTCGTCATCGACGAGGCCGTCGAGGACGGGGATGCCGCGACCGTCGCGTTCCGCGCGTCGTGGGGCCGCGACGGGGAGCGGGGCGTGCTGTCGGAGCGGAGCCGGTTCGCCCGGCGCGGCGGGCGGTGGGTGTACGTCGACGGCGACGTCGGCTGAGCCCGTCAAGCCCCGCGGGCGTGTCGGACGGGATGCGTAGGCTCGCGGAGCGACACCCGATGAGAGGACACGCATGATCCCCGATGCGCTTCGCGACCTGCTCGAGAATCCGAACTACGGCGCTCTGGGAACCGTGCGTCCCGACGGAACGGTCCAGGTCAACCCGATGTGGTTCGAGTTCGACGGCGAGCACGTGCTCTTCACGCACACAACGACGCGGCAGAAGTACCGCAACCTGCAGGCGAATCCGTCGATGAGCCTCATGGTCTTCGACCCCGAGCAGCCCTACCGCTACCTCGAGGTGCGCGGTCGCCTCGTCGAAGAGATACCCGATCCCGAGGGGGCGTTCTACGTCCGCCTCGGCCGGCGTTACGGCAACGCGGGGCAGCAGCCGCCGCCCGATCGTGCCCAGCGCGTGATTCTGAAGATGTCGATCGAGAAGGCCGGAGGACAGTGACATGGAACGCATCGTGATCATCGGCGGACACGGCAAGGTGGCCCTGCACCTGGCGGGTCTGCTCGCCGAGCGTGGCGACGAGGCGGTGTCGGTGGTGCGCAACCCCGACCACCGCGCCGACGTGGAGGCCGCGGGCGGCACGCCGCTCGTGCTCGACGTCGAGAAGGCGGATGTCGACGCGCTCGCCCAGGCCTTCGACGGCGCCGACGCGGTCGTGTGGTCGGCCGGCGCGGGCGGCGGCTCGGCGGAACGCACGTACGCGGTCGACCGTGACGCCGCGGAACGCGCCGTGGACGCGGCCGCGCAGGCCGGCGTCCGCCGCTTCGTCATGGTGTCGTGGATCGGCTCGACGCCGGATCACGGCATCCCGAAGGACGACCCGTTCTTCGCCTACGCCGACGCGAAACTCGCGGCCGACGACCACCTGCGCGCGAGCGACCTGGACTGGACGATCCTCGGCCCCGGGACGCTCACGCTCGACCCGCCGACCGGTCGCATCACCACGGCGCCGCAGGGCAAGGGCGAGGTCGGTCGGGCCGATGTCGCCGCCGTGGTCGCGGCGAGCCTGGTGCAGCCCGCGACGATCGGACGATTCATCCGCTTCGGCGCCGGCGACACCCTCATCGCCGACGCACTCGCGACCGACCCTGAAGGAGCATCCGCATGACCGCGCCCGCCGCCCGCGCCGAGACCCTCGCGTCTCTGCACCACGCCCCCGAGATCCTGCGCGTCGTGAACGTCTGGGACGTCGTCTCGGCGCGCGCGATCGCCGACCTGCCGCAGACGCGGGCGCTCGCGACGGCCGGTCACTCGATCGCCGCCACGTTCGGCTACGAGGACGGCGAGAACATCCCGCTCGACCTCATGCTCGACATGGTCGGGCGCATCGTCGCGGCGGTCGACGTGCCCGTCTCGGCCGACCTCGACGCCGGCTACGGCGACCCCGGCGAGACCGTGCGCCGCGCGATCGGCGTCGGCGTCGTCGGCGCCAACGTCGAGGACCGTCTGCGTCCGCTCGCGGACTCGGTCGCGGCGGTCGAGGCGATCGTCGCCGCGGGCGCGTCCGAGGGTGTTCCCTTCGTCCTCAACGCCCGCACCGACGCCGTCCTGAAGGGCGGCGACCGTCCCCTCGACGAGAAGCTGACGGATGCCATCGCCCGCGGCCGCGCCTATCTCGATGCCGGTGCCACGACCGTCTTCGTACCGGGCCTGCTCGACGCGGACGCGACGCGGCGTCTGGTCGAGGGCATCGGCGAACGGAAGGTGAGCGTGATCGGCGTGCCCGGTGCGCTGACCGCCGGCGAATACGAGGCTCTCGGGGTGGCGCGGATCTCCTACGGGCCGCAGACGCAGCGGGTCGCCCTCACGGCCCTCCAGGACCTCGCGATCGATCTCTACGGCTCCGGTGTCATCCCTGCGTCGGTGCGCGCCCTGAACTGAGGTCGCGTCAGTCGTCGTCCTCGACGTCGTCATCGGGGTCGTCCGTGACCACGATGACGCCGTCGGGGATGGGGTCGCCGAGGAGCGGTTCGGCGGCGAGCGTGAGGTCGACCGTCGCGCGCAGCAGTCCGCCCATCGTGGGGGAGCGCAGCAACTCCATCTGATCGAGCTCGCCCAGCGGGGCGATCGCCGCGATCTGCCAGGCCCGCTCGAGCGGCTCCTCCGACAGCTCGACGTCGGGGTCCCAGCGCGCCACGCCGAGTTCGCGTGCGCGTCCGAGGACACGGCGCACGATGCCTTCCGCTTCCTCGAGGAGTGGTGCGAGGTCGTCGTTCCATTCGAGGGCGGGGAGCGGACGAACCTCCGCCCGCGGATACGGGGCGTCCTCGAGCCACTCGACGATCTCGAACCGCTCGGCCCCGCGGGCGACGATCGACATCTGCCCGGCCTGGGGGACGACGTGGCTGAGACGGGCCATGGTCCCGAGCGCGAAGCGCTGGTCGCCGCCACCGGTCTCGACGCCGCGCTCGATCAGGACGACTCCGAACTCGGGGTCCACCTCGTCGAGCAGCATGCCCAGCATGACGAGGTAGCGCTCCTCGAAGATCCGCAACGCCAGCGGCGTGTGCGGGAACAGAACGGCTCCCAACGGGAACATCGCGGTACCCATGGCACCAGTCAACCAGCGCTGTGGGCGGCGAGGGCCGTTCGCGCGGCTTCACGCCTGTTCGTCGCGCAGGCTTTCGTGGATGCGGTGGAGGTCCATCAGCAAGGACCCCACGAGCACCCAGTGCTCGGTCGAGGGCGTACGGATCTGCAGGGGCCGGGTGAGCGCGGGCTCTTCCGCGATCGGTTCCGGCTCGGTGCGCGGGTCGAGCGCGAAGTCGAGCCGGACGTCGTGCGCCGCCCGGTGCAGCTGCTCGGCGATGGCCCGCACCGACGGGTCGTCGGCGATCGAGGCGGTGTACCCGTCGTACACGGCCCGTGTCATCCCGACGGTCTGGGTGACGACAGGGCTGAACCGGTCGAGTCGCCGCTGCATCGCGGCGAGGTCGGCGCGGTGCCGAGAGCTGCGCGGGTTGAGCGACAGCGAGTCGGCGCCGTCGCGGATGGCGTCGGCCGCGGCATCCCGCACGGGGCGCAGGAGCCGCGCCTCGAGGAGGAGTCCTTCCAGCGACGCCCGATCCTGCGGGGTCTCGAGGGCGTCCGCGAGACGTTCCAGTGCCGCGGCGAGTTCGCGTCCGAGGATCTCGAGCTTCTCCCGGGCCGGGGGGACGAGCACCGGGGGCACGAGCGCGGTGTTCACCAGGATGCCGATGACGGCACCGATCACCGTCTCCAGCACGCGGTCGAGGGCGTAGTTGGGCGTGGCCGTGCCGAGGGCGAGGACGAGCACCGCGCTGATCGCGACCTGATTGGTCGCTCCGGGCGACATGCGCAACGCCCAGGCCACACCGAGGGAGACGGCGCCGGCGAGCAGGATCACCCAGGTCGGGGACCCGAGCAGGATGCCGAGCAGGGAGGCGATGACCACGCCGACGATCACGCCGACGCTGCGTTCGACGGCCCGTGTGAACGACTGGTTGATGCTCGGCTGCACGACCAGCACGGCGGCGATCGCGGCGAAGATCGGCGGCGGCCCGGGGACGAGGGCGCCCGCGGCGACCCACGCGGCGATCATCGCGATCGCGGACTTCGCGACCTGCAGGAAGGGCCCGCGTCGCGGAGCGCGGAAACTCAGGCTTTCGCGCGGGAGCCGGAGCGGGAGTCGCATGAATCGAGCCTAGGCGGAGGCGCCCCTCATCTCGGCCGGTCCAGCATGGCATCCGCGTGTTCGGCGACCCAGGCCATGAGCGGCAGGACGCGTCCCATGAGGTCGCGGCCGAGGTCGGTCAGGGCGTACTCCACGCGCGGGGGCACCTCGGGATACGCGGTGCGGCGGACCAGACCGTCGGCTTCGAGGGTCTTGAGCGTGCTCGCGAGCATCTTCTCGCTGATGCCCGAGATGTTGCGGCGCAGCTCGCCCCAGCGCTGGGTGCCGTCCGAGAGCGCGACGAGGACGAGGACTCCCCACCTGCCCATCACGTGATCGAGCACGGTCCGGGTGGGGCACCCGTCCGAGAAGACATCGGGACGTTCGGCGCGGAGATCCGCAAGACTCACCATCACGTGAGTACCTAACCGAAAAGTGGGTACCCGCATTCCGGAATGTGCTCCGGTCCGCGACGTTGCCTTGGGCGTACCGACCGAAAGGACACTCCCATGACCCTCCTCGTCTCCGCCGCCTCCGGGCACCTCGGCCGCCTCGTGATCGATGCGCTCCTCGCCCGCGGCGTCGCCGCATCCGACGTCGTCGCCGGTGTGCGCACCCCCGCCAAGGCCGACGACCTCGCGACGCGCGGCATCCGCGTGGTCGAGTTCGACTACTCCCGCCCCGAGACCCTCACCGCCGGGCTCGAGGGCGTCACCCGTGTCCTGCTCATCTCGGGCACGGACCCCGACCGGGCCACCGGCCACCGCAACGTCGTCGAGGCGGCGCGGGCCGCGGGCGTCGAGCGCCTCGTGTACACCAGCGCGCCCCGCGTCGACGAGATCGACTACCCCCTCGGGGCAGATCACCTCGCCACCGAGCGCGCGATCTCCGAAGCCGGCCTGGATGCCACGATCCTCCGCAACAACTGGTACACCGAGAACTACCTCGACGCGGTCGGACGTGCGGCGGACTCCGGTGTGATCGTCGCGGCCGTCGGCGACGCGCGGGTCGCCAGCGCCAGTCGCCGCGACTACGCCGAGGCGGCGGCGGTGGCCCTCACCACGGACGACCTCGTGGGGCAGACGCTCGAACTCGGCGGTGACGTCACGTGGACCTACGACGAGCTGGCGGCTGCGGCGGGAGAGGTGCTGGGCCGCGAGGTCGCGTACCAGCCGGTGACGCTCGAGCAGCTCGCGGCAGGACTCGAGCAGGCCGGTCTCGATGCCGGGACGGCGGCGTTCGTCGCCGGCATCGACGACGCGATCGCCCGTGGTGCCCTGTCTCAGACCGACGGCACCCTGGCCCGCGTGATCGGGCGCCCGACCACGCCGCTCGTCGAGGGGCTGCGCGAGGGTCTCGGCCGCTGACCCGCCCGGCCCGGGTTCACGCGTCCGCGCGGACCCGGGCCGTCCGCTTCCGCTCCCGCATCGCGAGGAACAGGGGGAAGGTGAAGGCGAAGGCGGTGAGCCCCGACAGGACGACGTAGAGCCAGGCGTGCCGCATTCCCTGTCGTCGCCCCTCGACCAGGATGAAGATGCTCCCGGCGACGGCGACGACCAGCAGGTCGACGGTGATCGACGAGACCGCCGGTCCGCTCGAGACGAGATCGCCCACGAAATCCACCATCTGGACGACGGCGAACACGTTGAAGGTCCAGGTCCCGACGAGCCCGACGATCGACAGTGCGAGGAACACCAGCCCGAGCGGTGTCCAGTGCTTGGTGAGGTCAGCCATGCGCCGATCTTGACGTCCCCGCGCCTCGCGATCCACCCCCGCCGCGATGTCGGGGCTCCGCAGTAGCGTCGAGGGATGGATGCCGCTCGCGCTCTGACCCTGCTCGACGAGCTGGAGCGCGCCGTCGACCGACGTCTGCGTCACCTGGGCGACGACGCCGAGAGTCTCCGACACGACCGGGCGGATGCCACGGCCGACGACGAGCACGACCCCGAGGGCTCCACCCTGTCGGGGGAGTGGGCGCACGTCGATGCGCTCGCCCGAGCGGCGCGCGCGGAGCAGGATGAGATCCGTGCGGCGCGGGAGCGCGTGGCATCCGGAACCTTCGGCGTGTGCGAGGTGTGCGGGCGGCCCATCGCCGACGCGCGGCTGGACGTGCGGCCCACCGCACGGCGGTGCATCGTCTGCGCGGTGTGACCCGCGACGTAGGCTCGGGGGGTGGAACCGCTGCTGATCGTCCTGCTCTTCGCCAACGCCGTGTTCAACGCTGTCGTGTGGCCCCGGTTCTACCCGCGGATCGCGAAAGACCCCCGCGCGCGCGACGCGTCCGGCAAGCCCACCGCGTTCCTGATCGTGCACACGGTGCTCATCGCGATCGCCCTCGTCCTGGCGCTCGCGTCGGTGATCGCGGCGATCGCCGCGCTCGTCTCCTAGGTCCCCGCCCACGCGGGCGCTGTAGAATGTCCGTGCGGGCTCGCCCGCCGCACCTCGTGCATCTACCTACCGGACCGGCAAGGCGGCACCGCCCCACGCCCCGGAGATCCTCATGCACCACCCCGTCCCGACCGCTGCGTCGCGCTCGCTGATCCACCACACGGGGTTCTGGTACTTCCCCGTCGCGTTCGTCGCGCGTCTGCCGTTCGCGATGATGACGGTCGGCGTCCTGGCCCTCGTCGTGTCGGTGCGCGGTTCCGTCGCGCTCGGCGGGCTCACGTCCGCCGCCGTCGGCATCGGTGTCGTCATCGCCGGGCCCGTGCTCGGCGACCTCGCCGACCGGTTCGGGCAGTCGCGTGTGCTGGTGCCGACCGGGCTGGCCAACGGCATCCTCCTCGCGCTCTTCCCCGTCGTCGTGGGGTCGCCGGCCGCCGACGCCGTCGTCCTCGCGAGCGCCGTCGCGATCGGCCTCACCGGCCCGCAGACCGCCGCGATGTCGCGCAGCCGTGTCATGGCGCTCATCGGGGCGCGGGTCTCGTCCGAGCGGCGCGAGCGCACCTTCTCGCGCGCGATGGCGTACGAGTCCGCGGCCGATGAGACGGCATTCGTGATCGGCCCGTTCGTCGTCGGCGTGCTCGCCGCGGTCGTGGCGCCCTGGGCGCCGATCGCCGCGGCCGCCGCGCTGAGCTTCATCTTCGTGACCGCGTTCGCGCTGCACCCCACCGGACGCGTGGTCCCCGTGGCGTCCGAACGCGGCGCGATGGCTCCGGCCCGCGAACTGCTCCGGCCGCGCATGCTGATGCTCGTCGTGGCGGTGTTCGGAGTCGGCGCGTTCTTCGGCTCGACGCTGACGTCGCTGACCGCGTTCATGGAAGCGCGGGGCGCCCCCGAGGCCGGGGCGCTGCTGTACGGCGTGATGGGCGTCGGTTCCGCTGTGCTCGCCCTCGCCGTGGCGGTGCTGCCCGCGCGTTTCTCCCTGCGCTGGCGCCTGGTGGCCTTCGCGATCCTCCTCTTCGCCTCGGCGGGCGCGTACTCGGTGGGCGGTTCGGTGGTGACCGTGACGGTCGTGCTGTGTCTCATGGGAATCGGCGTCGGACCCTCGCTCGTCACGCTGTTCAGCCTCGCGGGACACCGTGCCCCGGCCGGGCGCACGGCGACGACCATGACGCTGCTCGCCTCGGCTCTGACCCTCGCGCAGGCGCTGTCGTCGGCGGTCACGGGTGCCGTCGCGGAGCGCGTGGCGGTCGAGACGGCGATGCTGTTCCCCGCCGGGGCGGCGCTGATCGTGCTCGCCATGGCCGCGGTGAATCTCGTGCACGCTCAGCGCTGGGATGCCGTGCGCCCGTCGTCGATCGGATAGAACCGGCGCAGCACGAGGCGCTGCCCGAACGTCCACAGCGTCGTGACCGCGAGATACAGGCCCGCGGCGAGCGGGACGAACAGCGCGACGACCGCGGTCGTGAACGGCAGCACCGCGGTCATCGCGACGACCGATCGCGGGGTCGCGGGATCGAACGGGGGGCGCAGGAAGCGTCGTGTCAGTTCGCCCGCGCCGGCGATGACCGCGACGACGAGGCCGAGCAGCACGAACGTCACGGCATCCGCCGACCCGCTGGTGAGAGCGGTCAGCAGGCTCGACCCGAGCGGTACCCCCGCGAGCTGCTCGGTGAGGAGGCCGTTGGCGTGTCCCGCGACCGTCGGGTGCAGGAACACGGCGTACAGCAGCCCGACGACGGGTGCCTGCGCCAGGACGGGGAGGCATCCCGCGAACGGGGACACGCCCGCATCCCGGTAGAGCTGCATGGTCTCGCGCTGGAGGCGTTCGGGGTTCTTCCCCCAGCGCTCGCGAAGGGCGCGCAGCTGCGGGGCGAGCCGCGCGCGATCGCGTTCCGCCCGGGCCTGCGACACCCCGACGGGGATGAGCCCGGCGCGGACGACGAGGGTGACGAGGACGACGGCCAGGGCGGCGGCGGCGCCCCCGGCGGCGGGCGTGAGGAACGACGTGAGGGCCAGCAGGCCCCGGGTCGTGAGGTCGAGCAGGGCCGCGAGCGGCGGCAGGGCGAAGAGGTCCAAGGAAGTATCCGTTCGTGGGAGCGATCAGGGCGCGATCGGCCACGAAGGGATGCCAGAGCGGCGCCGTCGGGGGCGCCGGGCGTTCTACGCGGCCGCGGCCGCGCGTCCGGGAGCTCGCGGGCGCGGGTGGCCGGCGGCGTCGGGATCGCTCTGCGCGAGCGGAGCGGACGGATCGATGGGGCGCGTCGGCGTCGCGGGCGGGGCGCCGGACAGAAGGCGGAACACCACCACCGCGACGGCGACGGTCAGGACGACCGCGGCCGCGAGGGCAAGAGCCAGCAGAGGAGTGGGCGACGACCCGCCGTCGGGGATCAGCGCGAGCTCGGCGGCGACGAGGAGGAGGTTCAGGGCGGTCAGGAACGACGCGAACATCCCGTGCCCCCTCTCGCAGGTCCTGCCCTCACGCTACCAGCGGCTCGGTGGCTACGCTTTCGGGCATGACGACTCTCGTGATCACCGTGGTGGGGGACGACCGGGCCGGGCTCGTGGCCTCCCTCGCCGACATCGTCGACGCGCACGGCGGCAACTGGGAGACCAGTGAGCTGGCGGAACTGGCCGGCGCGTTCGCCGGGATCGTGGAGGTCTCGGTTCCCGCCGACCGTGCCGACGATCTGCGCGCGGCGCTCGAGGCGGCGACGGGCACGCTGCGGGTCGCGGTGCACGGTCCGGCCGCGGTGCGCGTGTCGGACGCGCGCACCGTCGCGTTGACGGTGATGGGCAACGACCGGCCCGGCATCGTGCGCGAGATCACGAGTGCGCTGAACGCCCGCGGGGCGAGCATCGACCGGATGTCGACACAGACCACGGATGCCGCGATGGCGGGCGGTCGCCTGTTCGAGGCTTCGCTGACCGCGACGCTCGCCGGCGCGGGCGGGGTCGACGAGCTCGTCGAGGACCTTCAGAACCTCGCGGCCGAGATCCAGGTCGATGTCACGCTGAGCGACTGACGCGGACGCGGGCCGCGAGCCCCGCGATCGCGCGCCAGCCCACCAGGAACACCAGCAGGGTGACGCCGGCGACGATGACGAACGCGACAGCGACACCCTGACCGCTGACCGCGCGCAGCAGCATCCCGGCCACCAGCGTCACGCCCCACACCGGGAGGCCGGTCCGCAGCGGCGCGAGCGGACGCCGCCAGCCGAGGCTCACGGCCCACCCGAGCAGCAGGCCCACGAGGAACGGCCACGCGGTGGTCGCCAGGCCTGCGCCCGCGGGGCCCAGCACGTCGCCGTCGTGGGTGGCGCGTCCGATCGCGGCGAACACGACCACCAGGACGACGTCGACGAGGAGAACGAGAAGGGCGCTACGGCGGGACGTCACCGTTCCATCCTCGCACCCGCGAGTAGCGTGGGCCCGATGACGACCCGCCTGCTCCTGATCGCCGACACGCACGTCCCCAAACGGGCGCGGAGCCTGCCGGAGGCCGTGCGGCGGGCGGCATCCGGGGTCGACCTCGTCGTGCACGCCGGCGACTGGGTGACGGCGTCGGTGCTCGACGACCTCGCCGCGCTCGCCCCCGTGCTGGGGGTGTGGGGCAACAACGACGGTGCCGACCTGCGAGACCGTCTCCCGGAGGTGGCCCGAGCCGAGATCGACGGGGTGCGTGTCGCCGTGATCCACGAGACGGGGCCGGCCGCGGGGCGGGAGAAGCGGATGGATGCCGCCTTCCCCGACGCCGACCTGCTCGTGTTCGGGCACAGCCACATCCCGTGGGACGCGGTGACGCCCGCGGGGATGCGGCTGCTCAACCCGGGGTCGCCGACCGATCGGCGCCGCCAGCCCGCGTGCACGATGATGACGCTCACGCTGGCCGACGGCGCCGTCCGGGAGACGCGGCTCCTCGAGGTCGCGCGCGACTGACGCGTCAGACGCGCCGTGCCGCCGACGTCATCGGGCACTCGAACGGGTCGCGGGCGGCCAGCCCGACGCGGTTCAGATACGCGATGACGATGCCGTACGACTGGAGGAGCGTCGTCTCGACGTACGGCACCTGGAGCGTCCGGCAGTGCTCGCGCACGATCTCCCGGGCGCGGCTGAGATACGGGCGCGGCATGTTCGGGAAAAGGTGGTGCTCGATCTGGTAGTTCAGGCCGCCCATGAGCCAGGTCGCCCACCAGCCGCCGGAGATGTTCCGGGAGGTGCGGACCTGCTTGCTGAAGAAGTCGAGCTTCGCGCCGGGCGCGATGACGGCCATGCCCTTGTGGTTGGGGGCGAACGACGCCCCCATGTACACGCCGAAGACGGCGAGCTGCACGCCGAGGAAGGCGAAGGCCATCCCGAGGGGCAGGAACACGAACACCGGCGCGACGAACACCGCGAAGCGCAGGGCGAGCAGCCCGAGCTCGGTCCAGCGACCCCTGACCTCGCCGCGCGAGAGCAGGTGGCGGATCGCGAGCACGTGGAGGTTCAGACCCTCGAGCGTCAGGAGCGGGAAGAAGAGCCATCCTTGCCGCTGCGTGATCCAGCGCTGGATGCCGCGAGCCTTGGCCGCGTCCTCGTCGAGGAACGAGATCGTGTCGATCTCGATGTCGGGGTCCTTGCCGACGCGGTTCGGGTTGGCGTGGTGGCGGGTGTGCTTGGTGGCCCACCACGACTGGCTCATGCCGACGATCCCGTTGCCGATCCACAGCGCGAGGCGGTCGTTCGCCCTCCCCGACGCGAAGATCTGCCGGTGGTTGGCCTCGTGCGCGAGGAACGCGACCTGGGTGAACAGGATGCCGAGGGCGGCGGCGATGAGGAGCTGGAACCAGCTGTCGCCCAGCAGGACGAAACCGGTGATCGCGCCGCCGAAGCCGAGGACGATGGCCGTGGCGACGAGAGAGTAGAAGACGGGGGTGCGGGAGAGGAACCCGCTCTCGCGAACGACCTGCGACAGCTCCGTGTAGGCCTTGGCGATCGGGGGGAATTCGGTGGTGCCGGAATAGGTCTGACGAACGGGGCCGAGACGGGACTCGACGATGGTGGAGGCGATGAAGAAGCTCCTCGGGAGTGGTGACCGTAGTCGGGAGCCGGGGCGGCTACCCGGGCTGAGGCCCACACTACGTCGGGGCGTATGGGGTCACCGGAATACGAGTGCATCCACGGCATACTCACCGGCGACGGTCATCTTCCAGACACCCTTCCTGCGCTCTGCGGAACCTCCCGCGGACGCGGCGAAGGCCGGGAAGCCGCCGAAGCGGCCCTCCCGGCCTTCGCTGAGGAGCCGGAGCTCAGAGGGGACGGATGTTCGCCGCCTGCATGCCCTTGGGGCCCTGCTCAGCGTCGAATTCGACCTTCTGTGCTTCCTGCAGCTCCTTGAAGCCATTGCCCTGGATCGCGCTGAAGTGCGCGAACAGGTCGGCCGAGCCGTCGTCGGGTGCGATGAACCCGTAGCCCTTCTCGGAGTTGAACCATTTCACGGTGCCAGTGGCCATCGTGTTCTTCCTTTTTCTTCGTGGGCCGCGATTGCGGCCGGGTGCGCCGCTCCGACGCATGCGGAGCGGACGGGGACGCCGCGCGACCGGGAGGGTCGTGCGAACGCGGTGGACGTCGACAGCGGACTGGGCCGCAGCGACGGAGTCGTGGATACCGAGATCTTCGCCGCGCGCCCCTTGGGCTTCGAAGCCCGAGGGGACGGCGCCGACGAAACCGGCGTACGCGGAATCGGCGGTCGCGACGAAGACGTCGAGATCGGCCTGGCGCCACGACAACGGCGGGGGGAGGAGAGGAGACACGCGAACTTTCCGCGGCCGATGGACGACCGGGGGTCGCGCCCACGCAGACCGCGCGGAGATGAGGAGGGAATCGCATCGATGACGGCTCGGTGCCGTGCGCCCGGCATCTCCACGATGAGGCGGACGTCGATGAAGCAGGTCCCAGAACGAATACTCCACGGTAGCACGGATGCTTCCGCAGAACACGAGCAGTTCTTGCTGCAGGGCGAGAGCAGGCGCCGGGGCAGTCGTCAAGCGGTGGCCATGGTCGCGGTGACCGGATGATCTGGGATCTCCCACCGGAAGAAGGAGGACGACGTGTCCGACACTGTGTCCGAGCTGGACAAGCTCAACGAGATGCTGCCCAAGTTCCGCTTCGCCATGATCACCACACGAGCGACGGGCGGCGATCTGCATGCCCATCCGCTCACCGTCCAGGAGCGCGAATCCGACGGCGACCTGTGGTTCATCGTCGGCACCCATGCCTCGGCTGTCGAGCACATCCGTCGCGACCCGAAGGTCGGGTTGTCATTCAGCTCCGACGGCCTGTGGCTCTCGCTCGCGGGCGAGGCCGAGGTGGTCGAGGACCTCGCGAAGCTGAAGGAGCTGTGGTCCACGAGCGTCGAGGCCTGGTTCCCCGACGGACCCGAGTCCCCGGGGGTGACCCTCCTGAAGGTCTCGGCGTTGAGCGGCGAGTACTGGGGGAGTGTCGGCGGGCACATCGCCACGGCGGTGGCGCTGGTTGCATCCAAGGTCACCGGCGAGCGCCCGCGCGGCGAGAACGAGAAGTTCGACCTGCCCGAGTGACGGGCGGGGCCCCCGTCTCAGCCCCCGGAGGGGTTGTCGACGGGGGCGTCCTCGTCGTCGGTGCCGTCGGGGATCTCAGGCCGGTCGGCCGTTTCGAGCTCGTCGGGCTGGTCGGCGGTGTCGGGGGTGCTGTCCGGTGTGGGGGTCATGCCCTCACCCGAACAGCTCCCGTCTCGGCGCGCACGCCCCTTGCGCGAGAGCGATCGGTGTGCGCGGCGCAAGCCCCCGATCCGAGGCCGGTGGCGCTGACACGATGACGCCATGGCACGACCCCCGCTGCGCACCAAGCCGTGCGCCTACTGCGGCCGACCCTTCTCCGATCGGAAGCGCTGGAGCGGGCGCGACCAGTGGGACGAGGTCCTGTACTGCTCGCGCGGATGCCGCGCGAACGCCGCGAAGCAACGGCGGCGCGCGTGAGGGCCGCGCTGGTCCTCGCGACCCAGCAGTTCGCGGAGCACCCGGCCTTCGACGACGACGACGTCGAGGAGTTCTTCTTCATCGAGTCCGCCCCGCGCTTCGCGAAGCTGCCCTACCACCGGCACAAGATCGTGCTGCTGGTCTCGGCGATGCGGCACACCGCGGCCCGGCTCGAGTCCGCGGGACGCATCGTGCAGCGGATCACCCTCGAGGACGACCTGCCGTTCCGCGCGGGCCTCGAGCGGCTGCTGGTGGAGCGAGGCGTCACCGAGCTGACGTGGATGAGCGACCCCAACCGCCCGGTCGACGAGCGGATCACGGAGATCTGCGCGGCACACGGCGTCGAGACCGACATCCTGTCCGACGGCTTGTTCCTCACGCCCGAAGAAGACGTCGACGCGTGGTTCGCGGAGCACCCCAAGCCCCTGATGGAGGACTTCTACCGCTGGCAGCGTCGGCGCACCGGCATCCTGATGGACGGTGGGGTGCCGGCGGGACGTCGCTGGAACTTCGACGCCGACAACCGCAAGCCGCTGCCGAAGAAGGGCGTCGAGATCCCGGCGCTGCCGACGCCCGAACGTGACGACATCACGGCGGCGGTGATCGCGGAGGTCGACGAGCGGTTCCCGGAGCACCCGGGCGAGGCGTCGGACTTCTGGCTCCCCGTCACCCCCGAGGATGCCCGCACGTGGCTCGACGTCTTCGTCGCCGAGCGCCTGGGCGACTTCGGCCGGTACGAGGACGCCATGAAGCACGACGAGCCGTTCCTCTTCCACGCGGTGATCTCGCCGATGCTGAACATCGGGCTGCTCACCGTCGAGGAGGTGATCGCCGCCGCGACACGGACCGCTGCGCCGCTGGCATCCGTCGAGGGGTTCGTCCGGCAGGTGATCGGCTGGCGGGAGTACATGCGCGGGATGTACCGGGCGTACCCGAAGCTCGAGCGCGTCAACGCCCTGCACCTGGAGAAGCGTGTCGAGAAGTACTGGTACACGGGGGAGCGGATGCCGTCCGACCTGCCCGCGCCCGTGCGGACCGTGCTCGGACGCGTGCACGGGTGGGGGTACGCGCACCACATCGAACGGCTGATGGTGCTGGGCAACTGGTTCCTGCTGCGGGGGTACGCGCCCCGGGAGGTGAACCGGTGGTTCCTCGCGCTGTTCGTCGACGCGTACGACTGGGTCATGGTGCCCAACGTCATGGGCATGAGCCAGTTCGCCGACGGCGGGTTCGTCGCGACCAAGCCCTACGTCTCGGGCGGGGCGTACCTGCAGAAGATGGGGTCGTGGTGGCCCTCGGCGCAGGAGGCCAAGGACTCGGTGTTCACCGACGCGTACTGGCAGTTCCTCGAACGGCATGAGGACGTGTTCGCCGGGAACCACCGGATGTCCCTCGCGCTCGCGCAGATGCGCAAGCGGAGGGACGCCGGAGGCTCCTAGCCCTTCAGCTTGCTCAGCGCCGACCCCTTGTGGGCGGCCGTGGCGTCGGTCTTCTCCGACTTCACGATGTACGCGGGCTCGTCGTCGGAGGCCGTGAACTTCTGGCCGTCGAGCTGGAAGTCCTTCGTCTTCTTCTCCACGACCTCGCCCTGCGTGCGGCCCTGGGGCGTGTCCCAGCTGACGCGGTCGCCCTTCGACAGATCCTTCGACATGTCCGTTCCTCTCGTTCGGTTCCGCCATGGTGGCGAGCCGCGCGGACGAGGAGCCGGGGATTGACAGTCGCGGGACGGTACGCGCTGGGGACGGCGAGCGCAATGCCTCGTCCGCCCGGAACGTCGTGCGTAGCGTCGACGGCATCCCCTTTCCCCGGCCGTGAGGAGCGCCATGTCCGAGCCCACCACCGCGAACAACGGATCCCCCGTCGCCAGCGACGAGCACTCCCAGAGCGTCGGGGCCGACGGCTCCATCGCCCTGACCGACCACTATCTGATCGAGAAGCTCGCGCAGTTCAACCGCGAGCGCGTTCCCGAGCGCGTCGTGCACGCCAAGGGCGGTGGTGCCTTCGGCACGTTCCGCACGACGGCGGACGTCTCGGCCTACACGCGCGCCGCCCTTTTCCAGCCGGGCGTCGAGACCGAGATGCTCGCGCGCTTCTCCTCCGTCGCGGGCGAGCAGGGGAGCCCCGACACCTGGCGCGATCCGCGCGGATTCTCGCTGAAGTTCTACACGACCGAGGGCAACTACGACCTCGTCGGCAACAACACCCCCGTCTTCTTCGTGAAGGACGGCATCAAGTTCCCCGACTTCATCCGCTCGCAGAAGCGTCTCCCGGGCAGCCACCTCCGCGACAACACGATGCAGTGGGACTTCTGGACGCTGTCCCCCGAGAGCGCGCATCAGGTCACCTGGCTCATGGGCGACCGTGGCATCCCGGCCTCCTGGCGGCACATGAACGGGTACGGCTCGCACACGTATCAGTGGATCAACGCCGCCGGGGAGCGATTCTGGGTGAAATACCACTTCCACACCGACCAGGGGCACAAGACCCTCACGCAGGACGAGGCCGACCAGATCGCCGGTCAGGACGCCGACTTCCACATCCGCGACCTGTACGCCGCGATCGAGCGGGCTGAGTTCCCGACCTGGACGCTCAAGGTGCAGATCATGCCGTACGAGGATGCCAAGACCTACCGCTTCAACCCGTTCGATCTGACGAAGGTGTGGCCGCACGGCGACTACCCCGAGATCGAGGTCGGCACGATGGAGCTCAATCGCAACCCGGGCAACTACTTCGCCGAGATCGAGCAGGCCGCGTTCGAACCGTCGAACTTCGTGCCGGGCATCGACGGCAGCCCCGACAAGATGCTGCAGGCGCGCATCTTCAGTTACGCCGACGCGCACCGGTACCGCGTGGGCACCAACTACCAGCAGTTGCCCGTGAACCGCCCGCACACCGAGGTGCACTCGTACTCGAAGGAGGGCGCGATGCGCTACGAGTACGCCCCGCCCGAGGTGCCCGTCTACGCGCCGAACTCGGTCGGGGGTCCGGCTGCCGATCCGCGACGCGCCGGTGACGGCGGGTGGCAGAGCGACGGCGAGCTCGTCCGCTCAGCGGCGACGCTGCACCCGGAGGACGACGACTTCGGTCAGGCCGGAACGCTCGTGCGCGAGGTCATGACGGCCGAGGAGCGCGACCGGCTCGTCGAGACGATCACCGGACACGTCGGCGGCGTGACCCGCGCGGACGTCCGCGACCGGGCCGTGCAGTACTGGAAGAACGTGGATGCCGAGATCGGCTCCCGCGTCGAGGCCGGGCTCCCGCCGCTCGAGGGAGCGACCGCCCCCGGCGAGCAGCTCAGCGAACCCAACCCCGACGGCGACCTCGTCGGGCGGGACGTGGCCGGCCGCGTCTGACCGTCATCGTGCGGGGCCGCGCTCACACCGGGGCGCGGTCCTGCCGGGTCAGCCGGAATCGGGATGCCAGCACGCCGGCGATCAGAGCCCCCAGGCCGCCGGCCATCATGTCGCCGATCGTGTCGTCGTAGGTGACGAAGACGGCATCCGTGATGAAGCGATAGCCGAACCACTCGACCATCTCCCAGACGGCGCTGAGCGCGAGCCCGGTGAGCGTCGCGACGACGATGGGGGTGCGGCGGCGGCCGGTGGGAGCGATGACGGCCGCGTCGTCGAGGATGACGAGGGCGACGGCCGCGAGCACGCCCGTGCACACGGCGTGGACGACGAGATCCCAGCCCGCCCAGGCCCGATACAGGTCGACGACGTTGCTCCCGGCGGCGACGATGACCGTGAGACAGATGGCGAGGTCCAGGCCGGCGCGGAGGCCCAGCATCCGTGTGAGCATGACCGCGGGGAGCGTCATCGACAGCACGGCGGTATCGGTGGCCGGAAACGTGACGGCGGCGGTGAGCACCCCGAGGATCGCGGCGGCGCGCACGGCATCCGTGATCCACTCCATCGCGGTCCGGGGCGGCCGCTTCAGATTGGCGTACAGCGCGCGAATCATCCCGGCACCGGGATCCGCACGACGGCCTGCACCGGCAGGTGGTCCGACGGCCAGCTCGTGCCCGTCGGGCGCGGGTCGATGCCCGCGGCGCGGACGCCGACGTCCGGTGTCGCGAGGATCGCGTCGATGCGGCGAGCGCCCACGCGCGGTCTCCGGTAGTTGTTGAACGTCCCCCATTCGACGGTCCGGCGGGTGGGGGCGTACGCCCAGGTGTCGACGAGACCGCCGTCGGCGAACATGCCGGCGAGCTCCGCCGAGCGGATCGGGGCGTTGACGTCGGCCGTGAACAACAGGGGGAGGTCCTCGGCGGCGACGAGCTCGGCGAGCCAGCGGGCGGAGCGGCGCCGCGCACGACGCGAGAACGCGTCGAAGTGGCTGTTGACGAACACGAACGGGGCGGCCGTCGCCGAGTCGACGAATCGCGCGATGACGGCGATGCGGGGAAGCGTGTTGCCCCAGCCCACCGAGCCGTCGATCGCCGGGGTGTCGGAGAGGGCGACCTGCGTCCAGTCGAGCAGCTCGAGGCGATCGCGGTCGTAGAAGATCGGCGTCCCCTCGCCGTCGCGGTCCTTACCCCGCCCGTGGCCGATGCGACCGTACGTGCTCCCGAGCGACTCCTGCACCCACCGGGCCTGATCGGGGCGGGCCTCCTGCGAACCGAGGAGGTGCGGCGTGTTCGCGCCGAGGAAGACACGGAGGCGCTCTTTACGGAGGCCCCAGCGGTCCTCGGGCGGCCAGGTCAGTCGCTCGAACCGGCGGCGGATGTTGAAGCTCATGACGTGCAGGTCGGGTGCGCCGACGTTCGGGAACAGCACCCCGCTCATCAGCGCCGCCCCAGACGTCGAGCCCACCGCAGCGGCGGGAGCTCCCTCGGCCAGTGCGCGAACACGGTGCCCATCCCGCGGGAGAAGCTCTTCGCGAACCGGCGCGGCCGGACGGTGCGGGAGGAGACGCGCATCAGCGCGTGCCCCGGGACGATCCGGATGTGGTGCCGCTCGCCGAGGTGGAACGCGAGATCGAGGTCGTCGTGCAGTTCCGGATCGAGGTGGATGCGCCCCCGGACCGCGAGCCACGCCTCCCGCCGGAACGCCATGTTCGACCCCCACAGCGGTGCGTGCCCGAGGGCCGGGTAGGCGAAGGCCGCGTAGGTGCCGAGGAACGCCCACGCCATCGGCCGCCGCCCCGACGCGGGGCCGTCGTGGAACACGGCGCCGGCGGTGACGGCATCCACGTCCGGGTCGGAGAGCGCGGCGGTCATGTGCGCGATCCAGCCCGGCGCGGGCAGGCTGTCGGCGTCGAGTCGGAGGATGAGGTCGCCGGTGGCGGCGTCGTACCCGGCGGCCGCGGCGGCGGGGATTCCGCGCTCGCCGCAGTACACCACGCGCGCGCCCGCGGCGCGGGCGACGCCGGCGCTGTCGTCGTTCGAGGCGTTGTCGACGACGACGATCTCGTCCGCGGGGCGGGTCTGCGCGGCGAGCGCTGCGAGGCACGCGGCGAGGGGCACGGCGTCGTCCCGGACGGGGATCACGACCGAGACGGTCGAGGCGGCGAGAGTCATCGCGTGTCACGCTAGCGGCCGTCGCCGCCGGCACGAGGTGCCTTGCGCTCTGCGTACCCTGGATGCCATGGCATCCGCGGCATCCGTTCTCAACGTCTCGGCGTATCTGTTCACGCCCATCGACGACCCCGCGGCGCTCCGGCCCGTGCTGCGTGCGCGTGCCGCGGACGCCGGGCTGCGCGGAACGATCCTGCTCGCTGAGGAGGGCATCAACCTGTTCCTCGCGGGCGGCGCCGCCGACGTGCGCGGATTCGTCGACGGGCTGCGCGCGGATTTCCCGGCCCTGGAGACGAAGGAGAGCTGGTCGGATGCCGTGCCCTTCGGGCGCCTGCTCGTGAAGGTCAAGCGCGAGATCATCCGCATGGACCGGCCCGAGGTGCGCCCGCAGGACGGTCGCGCGCCCGCGGTGTCGCCGGCGACGCTGCGCCGTTGGCTCGACAGCGGAACCGACGACGACGGGCGCGAGGTCGTGCTCGTCGACACGCGCAACGCGTTCGAGGTCGACTACGGCACATTCGCCGGGGCGCAGGACTGGCGGATCGAGCGGTTCACTCAGTTCCCGGATGCCGCGAGCGCTCACCGCGATGAGCTCGACGGCAAGACCGTCGTGAGCTTCTGCACGGGGGGCATCCGGTGCGAGAAGGCGGCCATCTACCTGCGCGACCAGGGGCTCGACGCGTACCAGCTCGACGGCGGCATCCTCGGCTGGTTCGCCGCCCAGGGCGACGCGCACTGGGACGGCCACTGCTTCGTCTTCGACGAGCGGGAAGCCCTCGACCCGGCGCTCATCGCCCGCGCGGGCGCCTGAACGATGCTGTGGGATCAGCACGCGTGCGCCGAACTCGTCGAGACCGCTGACCTGACGGAGCTGCACCGCTACCGTCCGGCGGGTGGCGGGCTCGTCTCGCTCAACGTCGGCTACGCGCCGCACGGGCCCGAGGTCGCGGCATCCGTCCTCCGGGCGTTCCGTGCGCAGGTGACCGCGATCGACGGGCTGGAACTCGCCGCGACCGTCGCCGACGTCGACCGGATCGCCGCCGCCGGCGACACCGCCGTGGTGTTCGACCTCGAGGACTGCGCGCCCCTGGGCGGCGACCTCGACGCCGTCGCGACGCTCGTCGCCCAGGGCGTCCGCACGCTCGGCCCGGTCTACAACTACGCCAACGCGGCCGGGGGCGGATGCCTGGATGCCGAGGATCCCGGCCTCACGCGGTGGGGACGCGACCTCGTCGCGGAGCTGAACCGGCGCGGCATGGTGCCGGACGGCTCGCACGTCGGCGCCCGGACGTCGCTCGACATGTGCGCCGTCTCGACGCGGCCCGTCGTCTTCAGCCACTCGTGCATGCGAAGCGTGTGGGACCACCCCCGCAACATCACCGATGACCAGGCCCGCGCGGCCGCCGACACCGGGGGAGTCGTCGGCATCACCGGCGTCGGCATCTTCCTCGGCCCCAACACCCCCACCCTCGAGGCGATGGTCCGCCACATCGAGTACGCCGTCGAGGTCGTCGGCATCCGGCACGTCGGGGTGAGCACGGACTTCTCCTTCGACTGGGAGACGTTCCAGACCACCCTGGCCGAGAGCCCCGCCCTGTACGACGCCAGCTACACCGCATGGGGACCGGTCGAATGGATGCCGCCCGAGACCTTCGTCGGCCTGGGGGCGGCGCTGCGCGACCGCGGCTGGAACGACACCGACATCGCGGCGGTCCTCGGCGGGAACTTCCGCCGCGTCGCGAGCGAGAGCTGGGAGGCTCAGCCATGACCGAACTCACCGACGGCGCGATCCTTCGCCGCGCCCGCCCCGGCGACGAGGCCGGGATTCTCGCGTGCATCCAAGCGCTCGCCGACTACGAACGCGAACCGGATGCCGTCGACAACACCGTCGAGATGCTCACCGCGACGCTGTTCGGCGACGACCCGCGCGCGTTCGCCTTCGTCGTGGACGGGAAAGACGGCGAGATCCGTGCGATCGCGATCTGGTTCCTCACCTACTCCACCTGGACGGGCAAGCACGGCATCTGGCTCGAAGACCTCTACGTGCACGAGCGGTACCGCTCGCACGGCTACGGCGTGGCGCTCCTGTCGGCGCTCGCCGCCGAGTGCCTCGCGCAGGGATACCCGCGGCTGGAGTGGACGGTGCTCGACTGGAACGAGCCCGCGATCGGCTTCTATCGCGCTCTCGGCGCCGAGGCGATGGAGGAGTGGACGACGCGGCGCGTCACGGGCGCGGCACTGGAGGCGCTGGCGACCCGCGGCTGACCCTCAGCGCTGCCGACCCCGGGCGAGGAACCACGCGATCCGCGCGATCGCGAAGATCTTCCGGATCCGGCCCGGGCGCCGAACGACACCGAAGGCCGCCCGGTCGGGAGCATCCGCGAGACGACGCTGGAGAGCGCGGAACGCGTCGATCTGCCGGGCGAGGAGGTCGAGGTCGACCCCCGCGTGCCGGGTCTCCGCCAGAAGCGAGACGGGTCCGGTCACCAGGGCGATCGCGGGGATGCCGTTCTCGAACAGCGGTTCCCCCTCGCCGAGGTGCACCAGGGCACCCGGCTTGACCGGCCGCACGGCAGGGTTTCCCCACGCCGAACGGACGAGGGCGTCGAACTCGCGCGTGGTGGCGTAGAGCAGCTCCGGCTCGGCGGCGTCCGGGTCCTCGCCGGGACGCGGCGCATCGGCGCGATCGTGCAGCGCGCCGAGGTGTTCGATGACGAGTCCCGCCACGGCCGTCCGCCCGCCCGCCGCGGGCGACCACAGCTCGGGGTGGGCGCGGAGCCAGGCTGTCGTGGCCTGTCCGTGCTCGGTGACCGCGGGGATGCGAAGGTGCCCCGCCACGAGCACGAACACGATCGTGCGGTCGTGGGGGATCTCCGCGGCATCCCGGGCGAGCGCGAGGAGACCGATGTGTCCGTTCTCCTCGATCGCGTTGCCGCCGTCGCTGTGCGTCACCACCAGAACGGTCTCGTCAACGTGGGGACCCGCGCCGGGCGACACCGCCCACACGGTGTCCATGGTCGCGTCCGCGTGACGAGTGGCATCCAGGACGAGCGTCGCGGTCGCTCCCCGACGCGCGGCGGCGACGACGCGGTCGCCCTCGGACTCCGGGACCCAGACGGCCGGGAGCCCCTGGTGGGGGCGGGTGAAGGGCAGGTACTGGCCGCGGGACTCGTGGTCGGGCAGACCGCGCCACACCGCGATGACGCCGACGACCCCCGCTGCGCGCGCCGTCGTGAGGTCGGTGCCCGCGAGTTCCGACGAGATGACGGGATTCGCGACCGAGTCGAAAGGGAGCCGACCGTCCCAGGAATCCAGAACGAGGGATGCCGGAGCCTCGACGTTGTCGACCTCGATGACGGCGATGCGACCCCGGGCCGCCGCCCAGCGCTTCCTCCGACCCCGGAGGAGGACGAGGGCGGCGGTGACGCCCGCGGGCCCGGTCTCGCCGGAGTACGGCCACGGCGAGGCCACCTCGACCCCGTTCCCCTCCACCGTGAGAGACACGGCGTCCTCCCCGGCGTCCCAGCGCTCGAACGAGTGGGTGTCGCGTTCGACCGGATGGCCGAGCGCGGTGAGCTCGGCGGCCACCTCGTCGATCAGCGTTCGATGGGCCTGATTCCCCGACCGTCGGGGCCCGAGGGCGTTCAGCCGGTCGATGTGTTCCGCGTAGGTCGGCATGTCAGCCGAGGAAGGGCCGCAGCTCGACGCGGCGGCCGCAGGCGCGCGATCCGCCGATCGCGAGTTCGCGGGCGATGTCGATGTCGGCCGCGTCGATGATCCAGAAGCCCGCGACCCACTCGGGGGCCTCGTTCACCGGACCCGGGGTGATCGAGGGCTCGCCGGACCGCGCGTCGATGACGAACGAATCGGCCGGGTGGGCGACACCGGCGGCGAGCACCCAGTGACCTCCCGCGACGAGACCGTCGTTGAACGCGTCGATCGCTTCGCCCTCGTCAACGGTCGCGGAGGAACTGCGGTCGTCGATGACGTTCAGAAGGAATCGCATCCGGCCACTGTGACAGCCGCAGCCCCCGCGCGCTATCCGAGGTCGCGCAGTACGGTCTCGGCGGCGCGCTGCCCGGAGACGAGCGCCCCCTGGATCGATGCGGTGTCGCGGTGGTCGCCCGCGACGTAGCGGCCGTCGCCGAGTCGCACGGGGCGCCGGAGCCGCAGCGGCGGGTCCTGCGCGGGGAGCGCGGAGGTGATGTCGTCGCGCCGGAGCAGCGTCCACGGGCGGGTGTCCGCGCCCCACAGTTCGGTGAGCTGCCGTCGGACGTCCGTTTCGGTCGCAGCGCTGGGCAGCACGGTCGTCGCCTCGACGAGGTGCTGCCCGCGGGGGGCGTAGGTCGGGGCGGTGTTCGAGACGATCGCCGTATGGACGACCGGTCCGCGCCGCCGCCCGTCCACGCGCAGAGCACCGTCGTCGTTGTGGCGCTCGTCGGTGGCGAACCACCACGTCCGGAGTCCGCGCGGGCGGGGGAGGGGGACGTCGAGACCGGGGGTCAGCCCGGTGGCCACGACGACGGCACGGGCGTCGACGGCATCCGCGCCGTCGATCTCCACCCGCCATCCGCGCCCGTGCGGTCGGGTCGCGGTGACCCGGTGGGAGAGGCGGATGCCGGCTCCCGCCCGCCGTGCCGTGTCGGCGAGCTGCGCGGGAAGGGCGCCGATCCCGGCGGCCGGGACGCCGGGGGCGCCGAGGGCGAAGCTGCGGAGAAGGAGGCGCACGAAGATGTCGGACGTCTCCTGCCGGTCGTCGGCGAGAACTCCGGCGAGGAAGGGCTCGAGGACCGACTCCCGCAGGGGGCCGCGGACGCCCGCGCGGTCCCACGCCTCCGCGAGCGTGCGGTCGGGTCCGTGCTTCACCGCCCGCGGATCCGTGAGGACGGGAAGAGCCCACCGCGCCAGCGGCAGCAGATCGGCGGGGCGCACGAGTCCGCCGGCGAGCGATGCGGGGATCGAGGCGGGATACCGCAGCGGGTGCGCGATGCGGGCCACACCGTCCTCCATCCGCACGCCGAGCGCGACCGGGAATCGCCGCAGCGCCAGCGCGCCCACGTCGACCCACCGCCGGACCGCCGGATAGGCCGGGTTGAGCACGTGGAAGCCGCGGTCGAGGCGGAACCCGTCCACGACGTCGGTGCGCTCGCGCCCGCCGACCGCGTCCTCCGCCTCGAGGACGACGACATCCCGACCTGCTTCGGCGAGCCGAGTCGCGCATCGCAGTCCCGCGAGGCCGCCACCGATCACCACGACGTCGTATCCGCTCATCACTCGAGCGTAGGCAGGCGGTCCCGCCGATCGGCGGGGGTTGCGGCGGGTCCAATCAGCGCCCGACATGCCTGTGGGAAGGATCCTGCCCACGCTTCAGCGTTCGTTCCCCAGCGCCGCGCGGGCCAGGTCCAGCGCGTCCGACGACGCGACACCGAGCTCGCGCATCGCGCGGGCGAACGCGGCGGCGGCATCGGCAGCGCGTGCGCGCGTGGCATCCGTTCCGGCCGAGACGAAGGTTCCGGCGCGGCCGCGGGTCTCGACGAAGCGCGCCTCCTCGAGCTCCTTGTAGACGCGCGCCACGGTGTTCGCGGCGAGGCCGAGCTCGGTCGCGAGGGTCCGCACGGGCGGCAGACGCGTCCCGGTCGGCAGCTCGCCGCTGTCGATCAGCGCGATGATCCGCGCGCGCACCTGTGCGAACGGCGGCGTGGCGGAGGCGGGATCGACGCGGATGTCCATGGTGCCGCCACCGTACCAACCCTCCGCGCGAGGGAACGGGAAGGGCCCGGATGCCATGGCATCCGGGCCCTTCGATCGGGACTTACGCGGTCGCGTCCTCGCGCTTCGGCAGCACCCAGCCGGGGCGCACGAAGTGGCACGTGTAGCCGTTCGGGATGCGGATCAGGTAGTCCTGGTGCTCGGGCTCGGCCTCCCAGAACGGAGCCTCGGGCTCGATGGTCGTGACGACCTTCGCGGGCCAGATGCCCGACGCGTCGACGTCGGCGATGGTGTCGCGCGCGACCTGCTCCTGCTCGGGGGAGAGCGGGAAGATCGCTGAGCGGTAGCTCGTGCCGATGTCGTTGCCCTGACGGTTCAGGGTCGACGGGTCGTGGATCTGGAAGAAGAACGCGAGGATGTCGCGGTACGACGTCTTGGCGGGGTCGAAGACGATCTCGACGGCCTCGGCGTGGCCGGGGTGGTTGCGGTAGGTCGCGTGGTCGTTCGTGCCGCCGGTGTAGCCGACGCGCGTGTCCAGCACGCCGGGCTGGCGGCGGATGAGGTCTTCGACGCCCCAGAAGCAGCCGCCCGCGAGGACGGCGGTCTCGGTGCCGGGGCGGCGGGTGATGTCGCCCGTGTCGGTGGGTCCGCTGGTCATGGTGTTGCTCCTTCTGCGGTGACGGAAAGGGAAGAGGTTCATGAGGCTCGGGTCTCGCGGAACAGGGCGAGGTACGCGCCGTAGCCCTGCTCCTCGAGCTCCGCCACGGGCACGAACCGCAGCGCGGCCGAGTTCATGCAGTATCTCAGCCCGCCGGCCTGGCGGGGGCCGTCGTCGAAGACGTGACCGAGGTGGCTGTCGGCTCCGCTCGAACGCACCTCGGTGCGGCTCATCCAGAGCGACCGGTCGGTCTTCTCCACCACGGCGGCCGTGTCGATGGGCTTGGTGAAACTCGGCCAGCCCGACCCGCTGTCGAACTTGTCGGTCGAGGAGAACAGCGGCTGCCCCGACACGACGTCGACGTAGATCCCTGCCTCGTGGTTGTCCCAGTACTCGTTGCGGAACGGCGGCTCCGTCGCGTCGTCCTGCGTGACGGCGAACTGGCGGTCGGTGAGGCGCCCCAGCGCCTCCGACGTCTTGCGGTACTCCGTGGTCACGGTGTGGTCCTTTCGCCTGCGATGCCCGGTTCGGGCATCACTGTAGAGAACGCGGGACCCGGTCGTTTTGGTCCCGCGGGGCTGGGAGCGGGCTGTGAGTTCACGGGGACGACGAATGCCGGAGGCAACCCCTCGGGTTCTCATCGGCAGGCTCGCTAGGGTGGCGGGTCGACACTCCAGGAGGACCCATGCCCCGCACGATCGTCATCACCGGAGCCAGCGACGGCATCGGCGCGGCCGCCGCCCGCCAGCTGCACGAGATCGGCGAGGAGGTCGTCGTCGTGGGGCGCAATCCGGACAAGACCCGGCGCGTCGCCGACGCGTTGAGGGTGCGCTCGTTCACCGCCGACTTCTCCGACCTCGCGCAGGTGCGGGAGCTCGCCGAGACGCTGCGCGCCGAATACCCGCGCATCGACGTGCTCGCCAACAACGCCGGAGGGATCTTCGGCGACCGGAGGCTGACGGGCGACGGATTCGAGGTCACGTTCCAGGTGAACCACCTCGCCCCGTTCCTCCTCACGAACCTGCTCCGCGAGACGCTGCTGGAATCCCGGGCCTCGGTCATCCAGACCTCCAGCGCGGCCGCCCTCCTGTTCTCGCGCTTCGACATCGATGATCTGCAGGGCGCGCGTCGGTACTCGGCATCCGCGGCGTACGGCAACGCGAAACTCGCCAACGTGCTGTTCACGAAGGAGCTCAACCGGCGCTTCGGCGACGCGGGCCTGTCCGCCGTCGCCTACCACCCCGGCGTGATCGCCTCGAGCTTCGGGTCGACCGGGAGCGGATCGTGGAAGTTCCTCTACGGCGGCCCGCTCGCCGAGCGGTTCATGACCTCGACCGACGTCGGCGGCGCCCGCCTGACCTGGCTCGCGCTGGGCAAGCCCGGCGTCGACTGGCAGCCGGGCGGCTTCTACGCGAACAACAAGCCCGCCCGCACGCACCGACGCGCTGACGACCCGGCTCTGGCGCGACTCCTGTGGGACCGCAGCGCCGAACTGGTCGGGCTCGACTCCTGACAAGCTGTTCGTTTCCTATGCGAAGACCCAGGATGCCGCTTTCTTGGTGAACTCTGGGAGGGCCCCCGCCACGCTGGGCGCATGACCGCCACCACCACCGTTCCCCTCGGCGTGGACCCCTTCTCTTCGCCGATCCGACGCGAGCGCACGGCCCGACGGCGCGGCCGCCTCGGCTGGACGCTCTCCGCCACCGCCCTGATCTGGCTCTCCAGCCTCGCGGTGGTGGCGCTGTGGGTCGCGGGGGGTGGCATCCAGGCCCTCTTCGGGTTCGACGCCGAGACCCTCAACACCCTGGGTCGTCTGTGCGGGCTGGTGTCGGCGAACCTGCTTCTCTACCAGGTGCTGCTCATGGCTCGCGTTCCGGTGTTCGAGCGCGGGTTCGGCCGCGACGGCATCACTCGGATGCACCGGCTCGTCGGCTTCTGGTCCTTCGCGCTGTTCTCGGCGCACATCGTGCTGCAGATCCTCGGGTACGCCGCGGCGGCCGGCATCAACCCGATCGTGCAGCTGTGGGAGTTCGTCTGGGATTACCCCGGCATGCTCCTGGCGACGGCGGGAACGGGCCTGCTGCTGCTCGTCGTGGCGACGTCGATCCGGCGGGCGCGGAAGCGCCTGCGGTACGAGTCCTGGCATCTCCTGCACCTGTACGGATACCTCGGTGTCGGCCTCGCCGTCCCGCACATGCTGTGGACCGGTGCCGACTTCACCGCCCACCCCCTCGCCGCGGTGTACTGGTGGGTGCTGTGGGCGGCGACGGCGGCGGCCGTGGTCGTGTTCCGTCTCGGGCTGCCGCTGGTGCGGTCGCTCCGCCACGGGCTCCGCGTGTCCGACGTGCGGCGCGACGGCGACCGCGGCGTCTCGGTCACGATGACCGGACGGCGTCTGCACCGGATGCCGGTCCGCGCCGGCCAGTTCTTCGTGTGGCGGTTCCTCGACGGCGCCGGCTGGACCCGCGGGCACCCGTTCTCGCTCGCCGCGGCCCCCGACGGCACGTCACTGACCATCGCCGCGCGGTTCGTGGGCGACGGCACCTCGCGCCTGGCATCCCTGCGTCCCGGGACGCGCGTCCTCATCGAAGGGCCGTACGGCGAGATGACCGAAGACGCGCGTACCGGCCGCAAGCTCCTGCTCATCGGTGCGGGTGCCGGCGTCGCACCGCTCGTCGCGCTCGCCGAGAAGGCCGCCTGGGCCCCGGGCGAGGCGACCCTGCTCGTCCGGGACCACGCGGAGGGCGACGCCCTGCGTCGCGGCGCCATCGGGCGTCTCGAACGCGACCGCGGCCTCCGCTACGCCGCCCTCGTGGGGCCGCGCGCCCCCGGGGCGTCACCGTGGCTGTCCGTCGGTCACGCCGCGTGGAGCGGCGTCGACTTCCTGCGCTACGTCGCGTCCGACCTCGAGCAGTACGACGTCTATCTCTGCGGCCCGGGACCGTGGATGGATGCCGTGCGCACCGACCTCCGTCGCGCCGGGGTCGCGTCGAGCCGCGTCCACGCCGAGTCGTTCACCGTCTGAGACCTGAGAGGGAGACAGAGATGAAGAAGATCTTCTACGCCGTGATGGCGACGCTCACCGGCCTCGTGCTGCTGTTCAGCTACCGGACGTCGCTCGGTGAGGGCACCGAGACGGCGGCGGCCCTGCCCGCGACGACCCCGGCGCCCGCCTCCGCCCAGCGCGCGACGCCGTCGGCGTCGACCTCGCCGTCGGCCTCGGCCTCACCGTCGGGCGCCGCGCCGTCGGCTGCGACGCCCACGCAAGCCGCACCCGCATCGTCGGGTCTTGCCGACGGCACCTTCACCGGGTCGAGCGTGAACACGCGGTTCGGTCCCGTGCAGGTGCAGATCACGGTGTCCGGCGGGAGCGTCACCGACGTGCAGGTGCCGGTCTACCCGTCCGAGAACGGTCGCGACCAGCAGATCAACTCCCGCGCCCTGCCGGTCCTCGTGAAGGAGACGCTCGACGCGCAGTCCGCCGACATCGACATGGTCTCGGGTGCCACCTACACCAGCACCGGGTACCTGAAATCCCTGCAGTCGGCGCTCGACGAGGCGCGCGCATGAGTGCCGTGCCCGCGGTCACGGTGGTCGAGCCGGTCATGGGCACGATGGTCACCGTCCAGGTGCGCGGGAGTGCGACGACCGCTGCCGCGGTCCGCCCGCGCATCGACGCCGCGATCGCCGCGGTGGTGGCGCGGATGCGGGACGACGAACGCGTGTTCTCGACGTATCGTCCCGATTCGCACGTGAGCCTGCTCCGGGACGGGCTCCGCGGGCTCGACGACGTCGACCCCCGTGTCCGCGAGGTCGAGGCGCTGTGCCGGCGGTTCCGCGACGACACCGCCGGCGTCTTCGACGCGTGGTGGCGGGGATGGTTCGATCCCACCGGCGTCGTGAAGGGGTGGTCGGTGGACGCCGCCTCCGCGCTGCTCCTCGATGTCCTCGCGCTTCCGGGAGTGGAGGCTGCGGCGGTCAACGCGGGCGGCGACATGCGGCTCCTCCGCGCGCCGGGGAGCGCCCACGTGTGGAACGTGGGCGTGGCCGACCCCGAGGACGCGGCCGGCGTGCTCTCCACGATCGCCCTCGCCGACGGCGCCGTCGCGACCTCGGGGACCGCGGAGCGGGGGGCGCACCTCATCGACCCGCGCTCGGTGCGTCCGGTGCCCGGTCTCGTGTCGGCGACCGTCGTGGCCGACACGTTGACCGTGGCGGACGTCTGGGCGACCGTGGCGGCCGTCTCGGGGATCGACGACCTGGATGCCGTGCGCTCAGCGCCCGTGACGTCCGGCATCGTGTGGGCCGACGGCCGCGTCCGACGCTGGGCCGGCGGGATCGAGATCGCGCGTTTCGAGAGTCTCGTGGACCCGTCAGCGCGCGCGGGGGAGACGCAGCAGGAACACCGTTCCGTCCGCTGACGTGCGCTCTACGTCGATCGTGCCGCCGTGACGCGTGGCGGCCTCGCGGACCAGGGCCAGGCCCAGACCGAACCCGCGTCGACGCCCCGATTCCGCGCCGCGGGCGAAGCGTTCGAAGATGCGCTCCCGATCGTCGTCGTGGACGCCTCCGCCGGCGTCCTCGACGCGGATCGCGACGTCGTCGTCCGTGCCGTCGGCCGACACCGTCACGGCGGTCCCCTCGGGGGCGTGGGTGATCGCGTTGTCGATCAGTGCCGTGCACATCCGCACGAACGTCACCGACGGGACCGCGGCGACCAGGCCCGTCCCGGTGCGCACCGTGATCTCGACGCCGGCCTCGTCCGCCAGGGGGGTCAGGACGTCGACCGCCGCGCGGATCCCGCCGTCCACCGCGACGACGCCCTCCGTCGCGGCCGCTCCTTCGGCGGCCAGCAGCATGTCGGTGAGCACGTGGTCCATCAGTTCGGCGTCGCCGCGCAGCCGGTCCAGCGTGTCGTCGAGCGGTTCGCCGCGGGCGAGGCGCCGCTGCGCGATCTGCACGCGGCTGCTGAGCGCCGTGAGCGGTGTCCGCAGTTCGTGGCTGGCATCCGAGACGAAGGCCCGCTGACGCCGGAGAGCCTCGTCGAGCGGGCGCACGGACCATCGGGATGCCGCCCACCCGACGACCCCGATCACGGCGACGCCCAGCAGACCCAGCCCGAGCACCCACGGCAGCACGTCGTCGAAATCGACCACGACCCGATCACCCGGGAGACCGCCGGGGCCGCCGTGATGATCGGTCTCCCTCCGGGCCCCGGTCAGCAGCACGCCGACCAGGATCCCCACGCCGATCGCGAGGGCGATCGCCGAGGCGCCGCCGACCAGCAGGCCGACCCGGGCCGCCGCGCGCCGGACGATCCGACGGTCGTCCGCGGCGCTCACCGGGCACCGCCCGCGCGGTAGCCGCGTCCTCGGACGGTCTCGACCACGTCCGGCGCGCATTTGCGGCGGAGATAGTGCACGTACGTGTCGACGGTGGTGACCGCGTCGACCGAGGAGAACACGTCGCGCGCGATCTGCTCGCGGGAGAACACGCGGTCGGGGCTCGACGTCAGCAGGTCCATCAGGGCGTTCTCGGTGGCGGTCAACGTCACGCGCGCACCCGAGGGGGCGTACACCGCCGCGGCATCCGGGACGTAGGTCCAGTCCGCCACGGCCCGTCGTCGCCCCTCGGCGCGGAAACCGCGCAGGAGCGCGCGGAGGCGCGCGAGCAGTTCGTCGTAGTCGAACGGCTTGACGAGGTAGTCGTTCGCGCCGGCATCCAGGCCGTCGACACGATCGGCCACCGACCCGAGGGCGGTGAGCAGCAGCACCGGCGTGGTGATGCGCGCGGTGCGCAGGGCCTGGACGATGTGCTCGCCGTCGAGCCGGGGGAGTCGCCGGTCGAGCACGATGAGGTCGAACCGTTCGCGCAGGGCCCGGTCGCGCGCAGCGACCCCGTCGCTCTCGTGCGTGACGTCGTACACCTCCCCGAGGACCTCGGTCGTCATCGCGGAGATCTCGCCGTCGTCCTCGACGTACAGCAGGCGCGGACGGCGCGTGTCGGCGAGGCTCATCGGCGTCCCGTCGCGGACCCGCTCATCGCACACCCGCACGGGGCGGATCGACCGTCCAGCCCAGACGCTCCAGTGCCGCGTGCAGCCGGTGGGCCTGCGCCCAGGCGATCTCGCCGGACACGTCGGAGAGGACGTCGATGGCGAACGGCGGCGGATCGGCGAACTTCGGGATCTCCACCTCGGCCCAGGCGTGGGGGGCCAGCCAGACACGCGGCTGCGAGGTGCGCGCGCCGTCCACCCCGCCGTCCGCGGCGAAGGCGATCACGTCGAGCGCGTCGATCTTGGCGATGGGCATGTCGACGACGAGGGTCACGGCGTGAAGTCTTTCGGTCATCGGGCACCTCCCGCGTTCATCCTCACACGGGTGGCGCCGGTCGCGGCAGGGCGGGACGGCGGGGAGCCGACGAACGCGCCGGTCGGGCGGGACTACCCTCGACCCATGCCCTCGCCGCTCGACGATCTCCGTCGCGTCGTCGACGACGCGACGGGCGAGATGTTCGCCGACCTCCGCGCCCTCCCGGTGGAGGACGGCGCGCGCGAGGCGGCCGTGCTGATGCTCTTCGGGACGCTGGATGCCGTTCCCGCGGCGCGCGTCTCCGCGTCCGTGCCGTCGGACCTCGACGTCCTCCTGCTCTCGCGTGCGGACACCCTCCGCGCGCACCCGGGGCAGATCGCGGTCCCCGGCGGGCGCGTCGATCCGGGGGATGCAGGGCCCGTGGATGCCGCGCTCCGTGAGGCGCGGGAGGAGACCGGTCTCGATCCGGCCGGGGTGGGCGTGATCGGCACGCTGCCGCGCGTGCCCCTCGCGTATTCGCGCCATCTGGTGACGCCGGTGGTCGCGTGGTGGGATCGGCCGACTCCGGTGCGGGCGGTCGACACCGCCGAGTCGGCGGCGGTGTTCCGAGCGCCCGTGGCCGATCTGCTGGACTCCGCGCGGCGCGGGGTCACCCGCATCCATCGCGACGGACGTACGTGGAGCGGCCCCGCCTTCCTCGTTCCGCACGCCGGCGGAACCCACGTGGTGTGGGGCTTCACCGCGATGCTCCTCGACGGGCTGTTCGACCGACTCGGGTGGACCGAGCCCTGGGATCGTTCACGGGAGATCCCGCTCCCCGCGGCGTACGCCGGTCCTCCCCGGGGCGGGCGCGCGTAGCGTTTTCCGCTGCGTTCGTCATTCGGCCCTCCGTCGTGCCCGAGGGTCGCTAGCGTGGGGATGTGACTGCTCCCGTTGACCCCACCACCACGTCCGCCTGGACCCGCCTCACGGCTCTTCGCGAGGGATTCGACCCCGATCTGCGCGGATGGTTCGCCGCAGACTCCGGCCGCGTCGAGAGCCTCACGCGCACCGTGGGCGATCTGCACGTCGATCTCTCGAAGAACCTCGTGACGCCCGAGATCCTCGAGGCCCTCGTCGCGCTCGCCGAAGAGACCGGTGTCCGTGAGCGATTCGCCGAGATGCTGAGCGGCGTCCACCTCAATACGTCCGAGGATCGCGCGGTCCTGCACACGGCGCTCCGCCGCCCGGCCGGCGCCACGCCCGCGCTCCACGTCGACGGGCAGGACGTCGACCACGACGTCCAGGTCGTCCTGGCGGCGATGTCCGAGTTCGCCGACCGCGTGCGCAGCGGTGAGTGGAAGGGCGTGACCGGGAAGAAGGTCACGCATGTCGTCAACATCGGCATCGGTGGATCCGACCTCGGCCCCGTGATGGTCTACGAGGGCCTGAAGCCTCTCGCGGACGCCGGCATCCAGGCGCGGTTCGTGAGCAACATCGACCCGACCGACATCGCCGAGAAGACCGCGGATCTCGACCCCGAGACGACGCTCTTCATCGTCGCCTCGAAGACCTTCACGACTCTCGAGACCCTCACCAACGCCCGTCTCGCGCGGGACTGGCTGTGGGCCCGACTGGCCGAGGCGGGCGCGATCGACGACACCGACGCCGCGCGTGTCGACGCCGTCGCGCACCACTTCGTCGCCGTCTCCACGGCTCTCGACAAGGTGGAGGCCTTCGGCATCGACCCGACCAACGCGTTCGGTTTCTGGGACTGGGTCGGGGGACGCTACTCGGTCGACTCCGCGATCGGGCTGTCGCTCATGATCGCCTTCGGTCCGGCGGCCTTCCGTGAGCTGCTGAGCGGCTTCCACGCCGTGGACGTGCACGTGGCGTCGACGCCGATCGAGCGGAACGTGCCCGTTCTGATGGGTCTCCTCAACGTCTGGTACACCAACTTCCTCGGCGCGCAGTCGCACGCGGTGCTGCCGTACGCCCAGCAGCTGAGCCGCTTCGCGGCGTACCTCCAGCAGCTGACGATGGAGTCGAACGGCAAGTCCGTTCGGTGGGACGGTTCGCCGGTGACCACCGACACGGGCGAGATCTTCTGGGGCGAGCCCGGGACGAACGGGCAGCACGCCTTCTACCAGCTCATCCACCAGGGCACGCGTCTGATCCCGGCCGACTTCATCGCCTTCGTGAACCCCGCGTACCCCCTCGCCGACGACGGCCGCGACGTGCACGGTCTGTTCCTGGCGAACTTCCTCGCACAGACCAAGGCCCTGGCCTTCGGCAAGACCGCCGAAGAGGTCGAGGCCGAGGGCACCACCGGCGCTCTGGTCGCGGCGCGCACGTTCCCCGGCAACCGTCCGACCACGTCGATCTTCGCGCCGGCGCTCACCCCGTCGGTGCTCGGCCAGCTCATCGCGCTGTACGAGCACATCACGTTCACGCAGGGCACGATCTGGGGCATCAACTCGTTCGATCAGTGGGGCGTCGAGCTCGGCAAGCAGCTGGCGCTGCAGATCGCCCCCGCGATCGAGGGCGATGACGAGGCTCTGTCGTCGCAGGATGCCTCGACGGCCGCGCTGCTGAAGTACTACCGGGCCCACCGCGCCTGACCGGTATCCGGGACTCCGGACCGGGCGGGGTTCCCGGCCGCGTCACAGACGGGTCGATTCGCGAGGTTTTTCTCGTCGGGTCGACCCGTCTGGTCGTCGGGGATCACTCGACCGGTGCCGCGCCGGTCGTCGCGCGACGCGTACGCGAGCGGCGCCCGCGATAAAGCCCAGGTCGGCGGAGAATTCCGCGAGACCGGTGCGCACGCCGTCGAGCAGGGTCCTCGCCGCCGTCGCCGCGCGACCGCATGCCCCCGTTCGAGACGGCGGCTTTCACGACCCTCCCAGGTAACGAATAGATAACGTCCAGAAGGGCCACTCACACTCGGGGACCTGTGCCGACCCGACGGCACGATCTCGCGCTCGTACCCGACGAGCCGCGCCCGATGACGAAAGACTCTTCACGTTTTGCTGCGTTCCGATCTCAAGCTCACCCATGTCCGCCGCGCACGCCGCACCCTCGCCACCGCCGCCACCTGCGCCGGCGTGGCGCTGGGGATCGTCACCCTGACGGGTGTCGCCGCCGCCGCGCCCCTCTCGCTGCCCGACGCCGCGGCATCCTCGTTCTCCGCGCCCGCCTTCCGGGCGGCGCAGTCCGTCGTCACGGCCCCCACGCTCGAGGGCGTGGTCGGTGACGCGGACGCCGCGCTCACCCGTGCTCAGACGACGCTGAAGGACGCGGCCTCGGTCGAATCCGACATCCAGGCCGCCGGCCTTTCGCTCGCCGTGGGCGACGCGTCGGTGGACACGGCGGCGCTGCAGACCGCGACCGACCGGCTGTCCTCCTCGGACCTCCTCCCCGTCGTGCTCGTGCCGGCCCTGAGTCAGAACGCCAGCACGGAGGCTCAGCGCGTGGCGGAGCGGGTGGCGGTCCTGCGGGGGAGCCTGAACGACGCCGTCGCCGCCAAGGCCGCCGCGGACGCCGCGGCCGAAGCGCAGCGTCAGGCCGAGGCGGCCGCGGCGGCGGAGGCGCAGCGGCAGAAGGAAGCCGCGGAGGCTCTCGCTCGCGTGAACACGCCGGAGGGTGCGAAGGAGTTCGCCCAGTCGTACGCCGCCGATCAGTACGGCTGGGGCTCCGACCAGTTCTCGTGCCTGGTGTCGCTGTGGACGAAGGAGTCCGGATGGAACTACCAGGCCTACAACCCGAGCGGTGCCACGGGTATCCCGCAGTCGCTGCCGGGGAGCAAGATGGCCACGTTCGGTGACGACTGGCAGACCAACGCGGCGACGCAGATCAAGTGGGGCCTGGACTACATCTCCCGCGGCTACGGAACCCCGTGCAGCGCGTGGAGCCACTCGCAGGCGACCGACTGGTATTGATCGCGAACTCCCAGCCCGAACCCTCCCCAGCGATATATCGTTATATATCGCCGGGCTCATCCGGAGCCCCGCTTTTCGGGAGGTCATCATGAGTGGTTCGTTCCTGGGCGACGCCTTCGGCGCTCGCGGTACCGCCGGCCAGGGCTGGCCGATGTCGAACATCCTCGACGCGATGGAGCAGCTCCGCGCGCAGTTCGAGCAGAAGACGTCGGGCGGTTCGCGGATGAACAAGGGCGACGTGCGCTCCGCCGTGCTGTCGCTGCTGCTGGAGCAGCCGATGCACGGCTACCAGATCATCCGTGAGATCGAGGAGCGCAGCGGCGGCTCGTGGAAGCCGAGCCCCGGCTCGGTGTACCCCACGCTCCAGTTGCTGACGGACGAGGGCCTGGTGCGCGCCGAGGAGTCGGGCGGCCGCAAGACGTATTCGCTCACCGACGAGGGGCGCGCCGCCGCCGGCGACGAGACCACCGAGCGCACCGCGCCGTGGGAATCGGCGACCACGCGTGACAGCGGCCGGATGACGGCGTTGCCCAAGGCCGGTGTCGAGCTGGCCCAGGCGGCTGCTCAGGTGGCCCGCACGGGCGACAAGGAGCAGGTCGCGCAGGCGGTCGAGATCCTCGACGAGGCCCGCCGTAAGCTCTACTCCATCCTCGCCCAGAGCTGAGGGTGCCCGAGCCCGACGGTTCGTGGGGGCATCGGCATCCCGGAGATCCGATGACCGACGACGCCCTCATGCGCGCCCGCTACCGGCGCATCACGCGGTTCGCCGCGCGCTACCTCGTCCAGGCGTGGTGGTACGAGCTGTTCCTGCCGCGGCTCGGCCTCGAGCGGATCTCCGCCCGGGGCCGGACGCGCCGGCTCCAGATCATCGCGCGGCGCTTCCACGCGCTGGCGATCGATCTCGGCGGTCTGATGATCAAGGTCGGACAGTTCATGTCGTCGCGCCTCGACGTCCTGCCGCCCATCATCACGAAAGAGCTCGAGGGGCTGCAGGACGAAGTCCCCTCGGTGCCGTTCGCCCAGATGCGGGCGCGCGCCGAGGAAGAGCTCGGGATGCCGTTGGCGAGGGCCTTCGCATCGATCGACGAGCGGCCGCTCGCGGCGGCGTCGCTCGGGCAGGCGCATCGTGCCGTCCTCACCGATGCGCTGGCGGACGACACCGGTCTGCGCGACGTGGTCGTGAAGATCCAGCGCCCCGGCATCGACCGGATCGTGGACGTCGATCTGCGGGCGCTCCGGAAGGTCGGCGGATGGCTGAGTCGGGTGGCTCTGGTCCGTGACCGCGTCGACATGCCCGCGCTCGTCGAGGAGTTCGCCGCCACAAGCCTGGAGGAGATCGACTACCTCCACGAGGCGGCGAACTCCGAACGCTTCGCCGAGGACTTCGGCGGCGAAGGAGGGGTGGCCGTCCCCGAGGTCGTCTGGGAACGGACCACGCGGCGATTGCTGACCCTGCAGGACGTCACCGCGATCAAGATCAACGACGTCGCGGCGCTCCGCGCGGCAGGCATCGATCCGTCCGAGGTCGCGGCGAGGTTCGCCGCCGTCATGTTCGACCAGCTGTTCGACGACGGCTTCTTCCACGCCGATCCGCACCCGGGCAACGTCTTCGTGACCCCGCTCACCGGATCCACGGATGCCGGCTCCCCGGCCTGGCGGTTCACGTTCATCGATTTCGGGATGATGGGGGAGGTCCCCCCGAACCTTCGTCGGGGTCTGCGGCGCGTGCTGATCGCCGCGGCGTCGCGCGACGGCAAGGGCCTCGTCGACGGCATCCGCGATGTGGGCGTGCTGCTCCCGTCGGCGGACACGATCGCCCTCGAGCGGGCGATGACGCAGCTGTTCTCGCGCTTCGGTGGAATGGGTTTCGCCGAGTTGCAGGAGGTGGATCCTCGCGAGTTCCGCGCCTTCGCGGTGGAGTTCGGGGACGTGGTCCGGGCGCTCCCGTTCCAGTTGCCCGAGAACTTCCTGCTCATCGTCCGGGCGATGTCCCTCACGAGCGGGATGTGCAGCGCGCTGGACCCGGCCTTCAACATCTGGGATGCCGTCGAGCCCTACGCGCAGCGACTCATCCGCGAGGAGAGCGGCAACACCGTCCAGGCGCTCGCGCGCGAGGCCGCCTCGGTCGCCGCGCTGACTGCCCGCCTTCCGCGTCGGCTCGATGCGCTCATCTCGCGGGTCGAGGAGGGCGGCGTCTCCGCGCAGGTCCCGCGGGTCGAGCGTCGCCTGCGCGACCTCGAGCGGATGATCCGTCGGGTCGTCTCCGCGGTCCTCTTCACGGGGCTCCTCGTGGGGGGCATCCTCCTGCAGGCGGAACAGGCCGTCTTCGGCACGATTCTGATGGTCCTGTCGATCGGTCCGCTGTCCCACGCGCTGCTCGCGGGGGTGATCGCGCGCCGAGCGGGCCGCTGACCGAACGACGAAGCGCCGTGCCGGATCATTCCGGCACGGCGCTTCGTGGTCCTTCGGCTCAGTACCAGCCGGTGGACTGCGAGTGGCCCCAGGCGCCGCACGGGTCGCCGTAGCGGCCCGAGATGTAGCCGAGACCCCAGGAGATCTGGGTGGCGGCGTTGGTCTCCCAGTCGGCGCCGGCCGAGCCCATCTTGCTGCCGGGGAGGGCCTGCGGGATGCCGTAGGCGCCGCTTCCGGCGTTGTACGCGCGCACGTTCCAGCCGGATTCCTTGTTCCACAGCGACACGAGGCACGAGAACTGGTCGTCGCCCCATCCGAAGCCGGCGAGCATGCCGCGGGCGGTCGCCTGCGCGCCGCCGACGCTGTTGTCGCCCGAGCCTCCGCCGGAGGTGACGATCGGAGCCGAAGCGCTCGACGACGACGCCGCAGCGGCCTCCTGTTCGGCCTTCGCCTGCGCGGCGGCCTCGGCCTCCTGGCGCGCCTTCTCGGCGGCTTCTTCCGCCTGCTTCTCGGCCACGGCGGCGTCGAGGGCGCCCCGCAGTGCGGCGACGCGTTCGCTGACCGTGGAGGTCGCGGCGGTCACGCGATCCGTGAGCTCCGGAAGGAACGTCGCGGGGAGCGTCTCGGCGTCCGTGAGTCGCCGGGTGGCGGCGGTGAGTTCGGTGGTGTCGACGCTCGCGGGCCGGCCGATGTCCAGTCCGGATGCCGCGATGTCGTTCTGCACCGCGGTGGCGGCATCGGAGACGGTGCCGGCGGCGGTCACCGCGGCGCGCGCGGCGACGGCCTCGGGAGCCGCGGCCTCGCTGGGCGCGGAGAAGCTCGCGAGACGGAAGGTGGCCGACGACAGGTCGTCGGCGGGGGCGGCGGATGCCACGGGAGCGGTGCCCGTGAGGGCCACGGTGGCGAGCACTCCGACGGCGAGGACGCCGGCGGTCAGTGCGGGGCGGCGTCGTGTCCTGCGGGAGGCCAGGCGACGGTCGCGGCGGTTGGGGGAGGGCGTCGAATCAGAGCGCATAAAACCGGTTTCGTGTCGGGAGGACGGCGCGGGTATCGCACGTCCGGTCCGCGGGAAGCGGGCACGAAACGGGGAGCCTGGCACGCCAGTCTGGACGGAACCTGGGCGGTGAGGCATCTCCGGGGGCAGGAAAAGGGCTGATCCGTGACCTTTCCGCCGCCAGGACGGAACCACCGCGGAGGGGTTCCCACATCGATCGGCTCCGACGGCGACGACGGGCTCGGCGGGCTGATCCGGGAGCGCGGCGTCGCCCCGCGAACAGGCCCCTGATTCTGGTAACCTCGAGTGTCACTCGTGTGGCTCGTTCCGCACGCCCGGGCTCCGGCCCAGTGGCATCGCACGAAAAAACTCCGCTTCGCTTCGGCTCGCGGCATCCGTTCGCCCTCGGGCGGGGGTGCCCCGGCCGGCGGGATCCTCCCGGGTCGCGTCGTAAGAGTCGAAGCCCGACACCAATCCAACTAGGACAACCCACTACATGACTACCGCAACGACCGCCCCGGCCATCAAGCAGGTCGCGATCAACGACATCGGCTCTGCTGAAGACTTCCTGGCCGCGGTCGAAAAGACCCTGAAGTTCTTCAACGACGGCGACCTCATCGAGGGCACCGTGGTGAAGATCGACCGCGACGAGGTCCTCCTCGACGTCGGTTACAAGACCGAGGGTGTCATCCCCTCGCGCGAGCTTTCGATCAAGCACGACGTCGACCCGAACGAGGTCGTCAACGTCGGCGATCACGTCGAGGCCCTCGTTCTCCAGAAGGAGGACAAGGAAGGCCGTCTGATCCTGTCCAAGAAGCGCGCACAGTACGAGCGCGCGTGGGGCGACGTCGAGAAGATCAAGGAGAACGACGGTGTGGTCACCGGCTCCGTGATCGAGGTCGTCAAGGGCGGTCTCATCGTCGACATCGGTCTCCGTGGCTTCCTGCCGGCTTCGCTCATCGAGCTCCGCCGTGTCCGCGACCTCACGCCGTACCTCGGCCAGGAGATCGAGGCGAAGATCCTCGAACTCGACAAGAACCGCAACAACGTCGTGCTTTCGCGCCGCGCCCTGCTCGAGCAGACGCAGTCCGAGTCGCGCACCACGTTCCTCAACAACCTCCACAAGGGTCAGGTCCGCAAGGGCACGGTCTCGTCGATCGTCAACTTCGGTGCGTTCGTCGACCTGGGTGGCGTCGACGGTCTCGTCCACGTCTCCGAGCTCTCCTGGAAGCACATCGAGCACGCCTCCGAGGTCGTCGAGGTGGGCCAGGAGGTCACCGTCGAGATCCTCGAGGTCGACCTCGACCGCGAGCGCGTGTCGCTCTCGCTCAAGGCCACCCAGGAAGACCCGTGGCAGGTGTTCGCCCGTACCCACGCGATCGGCCAGATCGCTCCGGGCAAGGTCACCAAGCTCGTTCCGTTCGGTGCCTTCGTCCGCGTGGCGGACGGCATCGAGGGCCTCGTGCACATCTCCGAGCTGTCGGGCAAGCACGTCGAGCTCGCCGAGCAGGTCGTGTCGGTCGGCGAAGAGGTCTTCGTCAAGATCATCGACATCGATCTCGAGCGTCGCCGCATCTCGCTGTCGCTCAAGCAGGCCAACGAGTCGGTCGACCCCAACGGCACCGAGTTCGACCCGGCCCTGTACGGCATGGTCACCGAGTACGACGAGCGTGGCGAGTACAAGTACCCCGAGGGCTTCGACCCTGAGTCGGGTGCCTGGCTCGAGGGCTTCGACACCCAGCGCGAGGCGTGGGAGCAGGAGTACGCCGCTGCGCAGGGTCGTTGGGAGGCTCACAAGGCCGCCGTCGCCAAGGCCCTCGAGGCCGAGGCTGCCAACCCGATCGACTCGGGTTCGTTCGGTGGATCCTTCTCGTCCGAGTCGCCCGCCCAGGGCACCCTCGCGGACGACGAGTCCCTCGCCGCACTGCGGGAGAAGCTCAGCGGTCGCTGATCCTCTCGTCCTCACCGAAGGCCGGTACCTCTGCGGAGGTGCCGGCCTTCGGTCGTTCCTGCGCAAGCCCCCCTCACCCGATGCCCGCCTTCGGGATGATGAGGGCATGATCTCGAGACTCCCGCTCCTCCTCGCTCTCGCCGGCTCCGCCGTGCTCTTCCTCGCGATCGCGTTCGTGTACGTGCTGGTCTTCGGGGCGATCTTCTTCGGTGGCATCGAGTTCACCGGGGGATCGATGGATGCCGCGGCCCTGCAGGCGTCGATCCCCTCCCGAATCTGACCCTCAGGAGGGCCAGACGGCCGCGTGCGGCTCGAACGCCGTGGTTCCGCGTTTTTCCGCGGATTCCGGGGTGCGACACGCCCGGGGTGCGGTGTGGATTGGACGAGTGGGCCGGATCCGCGTAACTTATTACTTGTTCGCCCCACAGGGGAGAGCGGAGCGGCCGGAAGGCCCCGCGTCCTCTCAAGCGGTGAACAACCCAAAACCCCCACACATGGTGTAAGGTTTTGGTTCTGGTCTTCGACCGGATCTCACGACGCTGATCTCTTGATGGGTCCCACTGTGAGAGCCACAAGGTTCGAATGATCCAATATAGAAGTGAACTGCCTCACGGTTACGGTCTAGGGACTGGTTCTGTGGGTGCGTCCGTTCCTTGAGAACTCAACAGCGTGCACTTGTCAAATGCCAATTTATTCCTCGTCGGTCCGTTTTTCGGATTGCGAGAAATTCCTTTGGATCAAAGTCCAACTCTTTCGGGGGTTGGCATCTGGATAGTCAGTTTTGACTTCCTGTTTGGTCAGATTGAACTCGCTTGTCCCGACCTTATTCCGGTTGGGTGGGCATTTTTCTTTTACGGAGAGTTTGATCCTGGCTCAGGATGAACGCTGGCGGCGTGCTTAACACATGCAAGTCGAACGGTGAAGCCAAGCTTGCTTGGTGGATCAGTGGCGAACGGGTGAGTAACACGTGAGCAACCTGCCCTGGACTCTGGGATAAGCGCTGGAAACGGCGTCTAATACTGGATATGAGCTCTCATCGCATGGTGGGGGTTGGAAAGATTTTTCGGTCTGGGATGGGCTCGCGGCCTATCAGCTTGTTGGTGAGGTAATGGCTCACCAAGGCGTCGACGGGTAGCCGGCCTGAGAGGGTGACCGGCCACACTGGGACTGAGACACGGCCCAGACTCCTACGGGAGGCAGCAGTGGGGAATATTGCACAATGGGCGGAAGCCTGATGCAGCAACGCCGCGTGAGGGATGACGGCCTTCGGGTTGTAAACCTCTTTTAGCAGGGAAGAAGCGAGAGTGACGGTACCTGCAGAAAAAGCGCCGGCTAACTACGTGCCAGCAGCCGCGGTAATACGTAGGGCGCAAGCGTTATCCGGAATTATTGGGCGTAAAGAGCTCGTAGGCGGTTTGTCGCGTCTGCTGTGAAATCCCGAGGCTCAACCTCGGGCCTGCAGTGGGTACGGGCAGACTAGAGTGCGGTAGGGGAGATTGGAATTCCTGGTGTAGCGGTGGAATGCGCAGATATCAGGAGGAACACCGATGGCGAAGGCAGATCTCTGGGCCGTAACTGACGCTGAGGAGCGAAAG